>Ga0157360_1000001_pt1 | contig 274977 bp, 246 predicted proteins | sample AttlaeALBM1_FD_111483 | JGI IMG/M metagenome (GOLD analysis project Ga0157360, IMG submission 111483) | Fungus gardens microbial communities from leaf cutter ant in Ribeirão Preto, State of São Paulo, Brazil - Atta laevigata ALBM1 | ecosystem: Host-associated > Fungi > Mycelium > Unclassified ...
CCTCAAAACACCCCAAACCCCCGCCAGTCATAGGCCAATCCCGATTCTCGCACCCGCACAGCACCCGGGCCCAACCAGAAAAGTCCAAAAAAAAACAAAAAACTCACAAAACAGGAAAACTCGGACTCAGGTGCCCGCCACAACGAACAGCCTCAATGCGAAGAGCGTTGCGTGAGGAGAGGATTGGGAAGGTTGGGCATAAGGCGATCGGTCGGGAGAGATATCGCAGAGGCAAACTGTCCGGACATTCTCAAGCTGATGCCGAGAGCAGCCCGGGGCCGAGTGAATTGTGCAACTTCTGTCGGCAGCAGGCTCGTGCGCCTCGATGTGCGGGGAAGAAAATGTCTTACCCCGCCCAGCAAGAACTGGGCACTGATCCAGCCTGAGTGACAGGGAATGGATCAGTGCAAAGATATCAGAGCTTGTTCAGCCCATCCTTGACGCTGTCGATACCGTTATTCACGGCACCCTTCACATCACCCTTTGTCTTCTCAGCCTTGCCCTCGAGATTCTGGGCAGCGCCTTCTGCCTGCAGCTTCTCGTTATCGGTCAGCTTGCCTGCTTCTTCCTTGATCGAACCGACGACCTGCTTGACGGTGCCGCTGACCTTATCCGTGAATGAGCTCATGACGCTGTTCCTTCTCGCTGGGTTCTGCATTGTGCAGGACAGCCCCCTCAACGCGTCATCCTGAACAAAGTCGCATGATCTGGCACATTTCGGTCGGGTACTGATCTATTTTATGCCGGAACAATCCCATAAGGTTGAGCGCCTTTGATCTCCCCTCAAGAAAGTGCGCTGATGGCCCCCTTCCTGTTTTTCACAGTTGTTATCTTCTGGGGTCTGACATGGTTTGCCATTACCCTTCAGATCGGCGGTACGACAGCTGATGTCGCCATATTCTGGCGCTTCCTGTTTTCAGCGGCTCTGATTGGTGCCGGTCTTGCCGTAACGGGAAAGCTGCGACGTCCACCCGCTTCGGCCTGGGTCTGGATCCTAGGCATGGGGGCCTGCCTATTCTCCTGCAATTATCTCGGGATCTATACTTCGGAGCTGTATCTGCCTAGCGGTACGGTCTCGGTCGTTTTCAGCATGGCTACCTTGTTCAATACACTCAATCTCTGGCTGTTTTTCGGCCAGAAGCCTGATTTGCGTGTATTGGCCGGAGGATTGCTCGGGGTCTGTGGCGTCGCCCTGTTGCTGGCAGGCGGAATGGGACATGGCAACTGGCATCACACGCTTGTCGGGCTCGGTTTTGCCTTGCTGGGTACGTTTCTGTTCTCCTGCGGCAACATGTTCTCGCGCCGGATGGGGCGCTACACCCTCAGCCTGACCAATACCGTATTTTGGGGCATGCTCAGCGGTGCGGCCATCATGGCCCTCTTCATCCCCGTGACCGGTCATGGCTATGGCTTTCCTCTGACATGGCGCTGGATGACAGGACTGGTCTACCTGATCCTGTTCGGTTCAATCGTCGGCTTTCTTTTTTATCTGGAGCTGGTGCGTCGCATCGGGGCCGATCGTGCAGCCTATGCCACCATCCTCTCGCCAGTCATCGCACTCGGCATGTCTGCCTTTTTTGAGCAGGTACACTGGTCATTACCCATGCTGGCGGGTCTCGTGCTTATCCTGCTCGGCAATGTTCTGGCGTTTCTGCGTCGCAAGCCCCTGCCTCAGCCGGTCGAAATCGAACAGGGCTGAAACCGATTTGACAGCAGGGCGAGGCAGTTTTCTGATGGGTGCTGACACGCCCCATCAGGAGAAAGACCGATGAAACCCGCCTCTGGCCAGACCCCTGCCCTCGTTCTGCTGGAGAAAGAGGGCATAGCCTACACCTTGCACGCTCATGATTATGACCCCGAGGCTAGCCGCAAAGGGTTGCAGGCAGCTGAATCACTCGGCGTTTCACCCGAGCGCGTATTCAAGACGCTGATGGTTTGGGTGGACAAGGACAAACCAGCCTGCGCGATCATCCGGTCCGATCACAAACTGCATCTCAAGGCAGTGGCCGCTGCCCTGAAGGGCAAATCAGCCACTATGATGGCCCCGCCCGATGCCGAGCGTCTGACCGCTTACAAAACAGGCGGAATCAGCCCGTTCGGACAAAAAAAACGCGTACCGATCCTTCTGGACCGACACGCGCTCGAACAGGAAACGATTTTCGTGAATGCAGGACGCAGAGGGCTGCAATGTGAAATCGCCCCGCCCCCGACCGCCAGCCATTTTGGCTGGACAGTGGCGCCACTGGCTGAATGATCAGAACCCGGTAGAGAGGGTGACCATCGCTGAGAAAGGCGGGTTGAGGTAATAGGAAGGCAAACCACCAGAATTGATCATGGTGCCATAGACGCCTTTGGTCTGGTTGGCGTTCGTGGTGAAGCCATACACACCGTTGCGGAACTTTGCGCCTGTCAGGTTCGTCATGTTCAGCTGGATCTGCGGCGACTTCATGAAGCCATGATTCTTGAAGCGATAGCCGATACCCACCTGGTTCGTGACATATTGCGGGATCGAGCTGTCATTCATGAAGCTGGCATATTGCTTGCCTACATAGATGACCTGACCAGAGAACCAGAAGCTGCCATCATCGTAATCAAGGCCAAACTTGGCCTGCTTTGACGGTGAGCGAATGGCTATCTTGCCAGCCGTCGGCAAGAGATCGTTATTGACCCGGATATTGTTGTCGATGGTCGAATGCAGATACTCAAATGTCGCATATGGACGGAAATGATGCCAAGCGCGCGTAGCGATCTGAACATCAACGCCGCGTGTAGTCTGACCTCCTGCGTTGACTGTCTGGCTGTAGCTCGCGCCAGCCGCGCCGTCATAGTAGTTGAGCGTCTGCTGACGGTTGGTCAGGTTATAGTTGAAAAACGAAACCGATCCGACAATGAGCTCGCCGTTATAGCGATAACCCAGCTCTTCCTCGATCGTATATTCCGGCTTTGACGCTCCGCCCTTCTGGCTCTGCTTGCCTTGCGTGTTGTAGTAATCGACCAGCGAGGTATTGGATGGCGCCTTGAAGTTCGTGCTGCCCGAAACATAGATCTGGTGCTGCTTGTTGAAGTTCCAGGAAATCCCTATTTGCGGCAGCGGCTCAGGGGTATGCAGATTACGATTATACTGCGTGCCAGGCGTGTAGTTGTACATCCGGCGCGTTACCATCGCCTCCTTGAAACCAACCACGATGTTCAGGCGGTCATTGAAATACTTCATCGTGTCACCAATGAAGATCATGTTGACCTGTGTCAGAGACAGGAAGTCGCGAGAACGGAAAGGCTGTCCTGAAGTGGTCTGGATCGTATCAGTCGTACCCCAGATATTGTTCGGAACACCCGTCTGCTGGTTTACAACACCATAGGGCGAGTACTGATAGAGATTGGCATACTCATACCACCAGCCAAGCGAGATATCATGGTGGTGATCAGGCTTGTAATGCAGCGAGATCGTATTGCCGGTACGGAACTGCTCCTGGTTGGACGGTGCGAGCGCCAGAACGCTCTTGGCACCACCAAGACCGAGCTGCACTGCCTGATTCCCCATATAAGTCGAGGAGTTGATGACCGAGGCTCCGGTTCCATTGCCAATTCCGTGCCAGAAATACAGCGAATCCTCGAGCGTCAGCTTGGGCGTAATGACGAGATGGGTGGGGATGGCTGCAACCACGTTCTCGAACGGATTGACGTGCAGCTTGTAGTAATTCGCTCCTGCAGCGTTTGGACCAGCATAGTCTGTTGCATAGTTGGTCGAATAACCCGTCGTGCGCCACTGGGTGAGATTGGGTGCCAGATAGAAATCATTTGTCTGGTCGTTATAGGCAACGGTCAGTCCGGTATGGCTTCCGTTGCGGAAGTCCTTCACCATCTTGAAGTCATAATGGTATTTTTCGGCCTGGCCGGGGCCACGCCAGGTATTACCCTTGGTATGGCTGAAGGCGAACATGGCGCGGATGCCGCTATTGCCGATATCGCCCGAATTCAGCCGGATGAACTGACGAAAAGTATCGAACGACCCGAAGGACACATCCATGACCCCCCCGAAATGATGGGTCGGATTACTCATGGTCATGGTCGTCATACCGGCCGAGGCACTGATAACCGGCGTATCGATATTAACCGAACCCGGCTGCATCGATACGCTTTCAAGGTTTTCGGACTCGAGCACCTCATTGGCATAGAACTGACCACCGCCAATATCATTGAGCGGTGCGCCATCCAGCAGCCAGCCCACTTCGGTCGTATCGAAGCCGCGAACGTTCGTCTGACCTGTGTAGAGACCGAAGGGATCGGCTTGGGTAACATTGGCTGCCGGCATCATCGCCATGACCTGCTGCAGGTTCACGCTCGGGGCCAGCTTGGCGATGAAGTCGTGTGTAATGGTCTGGACAGCTTTGGGCGCTGTTTCGACACGCAGCAGACCACCGCCTGGCTGACGGGTACGACTGCTGCGACCGGTTACGGCAATTTCTTCAGGCTGCGACCGCGCCATGACAGGAGCGGGAGCCGGATTGGGTGTCGCCGTAGCGACCGGTGCAACAACCGGTGCTGTGGAGGGTTTGGCCGTCCGGTGGGGGGACGCATGATGCTTGTGGCGTGTCGGCGCGGCGGTCGATACCTGAACACTGCCTGCAAGAGCGGTACCTGCGAGCAGCATCTTAAGACAGCGATGCGTGAAACTGGACGACATAGAGTGGCGTTTCCCTCGGCACTGGACAAAACGAGCGGCCCTATTCGACTTTAATCGTATCGTTACGATATCAAACAGAAACCCACTTCCCGGCTACCAGTTACGTTAAGCAACAGCAACGAAACCTCTGTGACAATTGCTGGTAAACGGCTGAATCATCACCCACTGTTACCGATCTGCATCAACTGATGCTTCCTAAAGAGTATCGTGGCTGCTAAGCGCGGTCTGTGCACAGACCGGAGCTCCTTCCCTGACACCTCCTCTCCCTCGAAAACCTTCCCTTCTGCAGAGCCTCTGGAAACCTGGGCTGACACTTCTGGTCATTATCGGGCTGCTTCTGCTTGTCCGTGCCTTTCCTGTGACACGAACGCTTCTGACCAGTATTGAAAGCTGGCAGAACCAGCCGCTTGCCCCTTTTGTCTTTCTGGCGATCGGGATCCCATACAGCCTTTTCGGCTTGCCGCGACAGGCGCTCTGCCTGGTGGCCGGCCTGATGTTCGGCACACTGGCGGGTTTCGGTCTCGCAGCCCTGGCAACGCTTTGCGGCACAATGCTCGGTTTTCTCTGGATACGAAGGCTTGCCTCATCCGCTCAGAGGGAACGCTGGCAGACGCGTTTCAGAGGCAGATTGCGTCTGATCGGAATTATACTGGAGAGATCACCTTTCCAGGCGGTACTGACCCTGCGACTCATGCCTGTTGGTTCTGCGCTGATGGTAACGGCCGCAGCAGGACTTTACGGCGTTCCGCTAGGAGCTTTCTGCTGGGCGAGTTTCATCGGCGCCATACCGCAAAATCTGGTTTTCGTGCTGATCGGGGCAGGTACACAGCTCGGTCAGGGAATACAGATTGGTCTTGGCGTGATGCTCTTTGCCGGATCATCGATTCTTGCCTGGGCCTTGCTCGCCAGAGCCCGGCGCGAGGGAGGGGCTCTCGGGAAACTTGCAGAAACGACACTTGATGATGAGACTTTCTGAACCCGCAAGCATATTCCCCCGACGAAAGCGAAATAGAGGCGCCGGAATGAAAAAAGAGATTGAAAATCGCCAGCGCTGCGATATCTGACACTTCATTGCCAGAGAGCGGCCAGAAAACCGCCTTGTTTCTGATGCGCTTGAAGAGCGCGCCCCCTGGCCGAGAGCGGGGCATTCGTCTATTTCGCAGTCCTTCATCCAGCAGGAGCGCCTCATGGCCTCTCCCGACGGGATTTCTTTTTCTGACAATTCGGCCCCCGGGCGTCAGACCGACGCAGCGCGTGCGGCCCCTGTGGCCATGCCCGGCTGGCTTCCCTTGCTACTGGGATTTCTGACTGCTGTCGGACCTGTCTCGACAGATATCTATCTGCCGGCCTTCCCGGCTCTTGAGAAATCCTTGAATTCCCCCGCAGGCAGCGCCGGCATGACGCTTTCTGCCTGGATGATCGGGCTGGCTATCGGACAGATCAGCATGGGCCCGCTTGCCGACCGCTTCGGTCGACGCATTCCCATGCTGATCGGTATGAGTGTCTACACTCTGGGCAGTGTTGGTTGTGCCATGGCGGCAACCATGACCGAAATGTGCCTCTTCCGGCTTGTCGCCGCCATTGCCGCGTCAGCGAGCATCGTCATTCCCAGCGCCTGTGTGCGCGACCTTTCAACAGGGAATGATGCCGCCCGGCTGATGTCCAAGCTGATTCTCATTCAGGGTATAGTGCCTATTCTGGCTCCGATGCTGGGCGGGATTGCGCTAGATTATATCAGCTGGCGCGCCATTTTCTGGGTATCTGCCGTTTACGGTGCGCTTTGTGTTCTGCTTCTGCTCCGGGTTTTCCCGGAAACACTGCCTCGTGAGAACCGCCGTGAACTGCGCCCCCTCTCTCTTCTGCACCGCTATCTTTTCATCGCCCGCGAACGCAGCTTCATTACCAATGCGCTGGTCTGGGGATTCTGCGGGTTTCTTTCCTTTACCTATCTGACCGCTGCACCCACGGTTTTCGAGCATATCTTCGGTTTTACTCCGGCCCATTATGGCATGCTGTTCGGGCTTTTCGCCGTGTGCATGATCGGATCATCGCAGATCAACGGAGCACTGGTCGGACGTGTCAGTTCCTCCACCATGCTGGGCTGGGGAATCACTTTCTCCATTATCGGGGCCATCGCACTGCTGGTCGTCGTGATGGTGGCCGAGCAATACCTGGGTCCGATGCATCATATCCGCCCCGTCATGCTGATCCCGATTGTGGGATGCATGATGATCACTCTGGGCATGACCGGCATTATCGGTCCGAATGCCATGGTGGGTGCCTTGAGCAATCAGTCGCAATATGCAGGCAGTGCCTCTGCTTTTGCGGGAACCATGCAATACGCGCTAGGATCGCTTGCCAGTACCGCAATTGGCCTGCTTCCCGCGGATACACCCATGCCCATGGCAGCACTTATGCTGTTTGCAGCATTGATGATGGGCGTATTTGCGGTGATGCGCCCGCATAACCATCCTCCTGCCGTCTAGGCTTGATGAAGCCCCTGTGGAGAGTCTCCGAATGACCGATTCGCCCATCCTGCTTGTAGAGGATGACGATTCAATCGCCCTTATCGTTGAAGCAATTCTCTCTTCTGCGGGGCAGACAATCAGTCGGGCCAGCTCAGCGGCAGAGGCTCTGACCCTTGCGGGCAGCCACCCTCCTTCTCTCATCATCTCTGACCTCAATCTGCCGGGCGCGCTGAACGGGGACGCGCTGGCTCGCAGGCTGAGAGAGACCCAGCCGGATCTGCCCGTCATTCTGATCTCGGGCGATTTCGACGATACATCCTCTCGCGATGATCTTGTACCCGGCGCTGTCATTCTGCCGAAACCATTCCGTCGTGCAGCCCTGATCGAAGCCATCGAGAGCGCCAGAGCTGATTCAACCTGAGATTTACTGTGGCCTGAGATTTACATTTCAGGCCTGCCGCGGCTAGATGCCGCGCCTTTTGACGATGTTGTCCAGCAGGGAAGAGAAGCAGAACCATGACCCAGAACACGCCGCATGGCGATCAGCCCGAGCTCGATCTCAAGAAATACATTCGCGAGATCCCGGATTTTCCCAAGCCCGGCATCCTGTTCTATGACATCTCGACCCTGATCCGTAATGCTGATGCCTGGCAGATCGCCACCGCTCGCCTGGCGCGCGCCATCGCGCCCTGGCAGCCCGATCTTCTGGCCGGAATCGAGAGCCGCGGCTTTCTGACGGCGGCCCCTGTCGCCATGCGTCTTGGCTGCGGCTTCATCATGCTCCGCAAGCCAGGCAAGCTGCCAGGAAAGACCATCTCGCTGAAATACGGCCTCGAATACGGCCAGGACGAACTGCATATCCAGGCCGATGCCATCAAGCCCGGCCAGCGCGTGGTCGTACTCGACGATCTGCTGGCGACAGGCGGTACACTCTCTGCCTCGATCAAGCTGCTGCAGAATGTGGGCGCCGAAGTGGTTGGCACCTCGGTACTGGTCGAACTCGACGGTCTTGGCGGACGCGACAAGCTGGACGTGCCGCTGCATTCGCTTCTAACCTACCCGGCCTGAGGCCTGCGCACTCGAAGGCGGTTGACAGTCGAGCCCTGCGGCAAAGACAGGACCGCCTTTTTCCGGCAGACCCCCTCATGCGGAGCCCAGCCATGACAGATTGCCTCTCCTCCCTATGGGAACAGCGCTATCGCACGCCTCTCCCCGAGGCTCTGACCGGAGTGCTGGCCGATAACCCGGTCAGTCAGAGCGCCGTTTTTACCTCTCTTCTTTCCCATCGCTCGGTGCGGGCCTATCTGCCGGATGCGCTTCCCGAGGGCACCATCGAAGCCACCATCGCTGCCGCCCAGTCAGCGGCAAGCTCCAGCAATCTGCAATGCTGGAGTGTTATCGCCGTTGAAGACCCGGTACGCCGTGCGCAGTTTGCCGCACTTTGCGGCAATCAGGAACATATCGCGACAGCACCCGTCTTTCTCGTCTGGGTTGCCGATCTCTCGCGTCTGCAGCGACTGGCAACGCGCGCTGGCGAAACCCATGAAGCGCTCGACTATGCAGAATCCTTCCTGATTGCCACGATCGACACCGCCCTTGCGGCCCAGAATGCTGTCAGCACGCTTGAGGCCGCGGGGCTTGGCACCGTCTATATTGGTGGCCTGCGCAATCATCCTGAGGAGATTGCCCGAAAGCTTATCTTGCCTGAAGGCTGTGTCGGCCTGTTCGGCCTTTGCGTCGGTTATCCTGACCCGGAAAAGCCCGCCAGCATCAAGCCTCGCCTGCCGCAGCAGGCCGTGCTGCATCGCGAGCATTATGATGCCAGCACAGAGGCTGAATGCATTGCTTCCTATGACGCGCTCGATGATGCGTTTCAGAAAGAACAGGGGTTACCGCCCCGACGCTGGTCAGAAACCATGGTCAGACGCATTGCCACCAAGGCAGGGCTGCATGGGCGCGACACCATGCTCGCCTCGCTCAGGGCTCTCGGTTTCCGCCTGAAATAACGCGAGGGGACACCCGCCCCCCCCTCCTCGCGCATCCCGATCAGACCGCGCCAGTCAGCATGCCGGTCTGAGCATGGCAGCTAATATACTCGAGAATCTGGGCCTCGGCCTGCAACACGGCGACCTCATGAAAAAGGCGCAGATCGAGCCGCCCCTGCAAGGTCTGCGCCACCTGAAGAAAGTCGCCGAAAATGGCCTTGTGGGTCGGGTGATGCTCGGCCCAATTCTCCATGGCGGCCAGATCGCGCCAGGCGCTCATGCCGAAGCTGCGACAGGGCTTGCCGCCATTGGCCTTACTGACCTGCATGTAGCGATTGAAGTAGCACCCGACGGATTGCCCTTCATCCCGCAGGAAATCCATGCCGGCATTCAAAGTCGGTTCGATACGCTCCTGATAAAGAATCAGTTCCTCACCCTGGACATCTGACCAGTCCTGACCTGAGCGAATCAGCGCCACCCCCTCATGACTGATCACTCGGCGTCGCCGGGCTGTCTCCACCATAATCCTTCTTGTTCCGGATGAGACGAGACCCTCTGTCTGACTGGCGGGCAGACGGTCACGCATGCCGCCCCAATAGCCGTGCTCCTGTATTGGCTCGACACTTCTCTCCCCCAGCATGACACCGATCCCTTCGAGACGATCAGAGGCACTGAACAACGTCTCGAAATGCGTGTTGCGTGGAAGATAGATCTCACGATACAGCCCGACCTCTTCGCATTCCCGCGCTGGATCGGCCCACCATGCCTGATGCTGTTGCCACCAGTATTGATAGGCGGCCGGATTTGGCCAATAGCCAATGACCACCTCATTATCCCAGCCGGCACCATCAACAAAAACAGCACGCTCAATATTTCGCGCGGCCCCTCCTTCACCAAGCCTCGCTACGAGCGTGTCCAGAACCGCCTCAGCCTTTTCCGCCTGAGCGGTGCCGCGCCACTGCACCCCGAAATAGCCCATGACAACCTGTGAAGACCCTGTATTGCCTCGGGCCGTCCAGGCCGGAAAAGGCGGCTGATAGTCTTCGGCAATGCGTCGCTCGCGTGATCGCGGGCAACGGAAATGAGGGGCAATAGCGCTTTCCATGGGGTCAGACCTCATCGGAGAGCGGAAAAGAAAATGACGTGTTTTCCATGGGTTCAGTCTCGCCTGACCGAACATATTCGACACGCCGGGCTTTTGCCGGATTGAACAACAGGCGGGTCACATCAGGACGGGAATAATGCCCGACCGGATCGGCAGACGCCTTGGCGACAGGAATGGCAGCCAGGTCGATCTCGGCGTAAAGCAGACCTTCCTCATCAGGAACGAGTGATGCCGCCAGTTCGCGTCCGTCTGGCCCGAAGATACGCGCAGCGGCCCCACCGGCGCGCAGCAGTTCGCGCTTGTTCGGCGTATCACAGAGAATATCGAGCATCTCTTCGGAAACGATCGCGCAAGGGGCCAGAACGAAACACCCCCCTTCTACCGCATAGACACGAGACGCTGCCGTGTTGACCTCGGCGCTCAGCGCATAGGCAAAAGGCTCGTAAAGCGAAAAGCTTGGCCAGGCACCAATATGAACCTGCTCGTTCTGGGCATACATCGCATATTTTGTCAGAGGCTGGATATGCTCCCAGCAACAGAGCGCGCCCACACGCCCCAAACCCGGCAAATCATGTACTGCCAGATCGCTCCCATCGCCCTCACCATAAACAGTGCGCTCGACATGGGTCACACGCAGCTTGCGTCGGGTAGCGACGGTCTCGCCGGCAGGCCCGAGAATCCACTGGGCGATATAGAGCGATCCTTCGTAACGCTCCGATAGTCCCAGCACGGCTGTGATACCTGCCTCTCTCACCGCCTTGCGCAAACGGTCAGCCTCGGGGCTGTCATAGGCAAGCGAATTGTCAAAATAACGGCTGGTGAAACCCTTGCCGATCGACCAGGCCGGGCTGTCGAGCCAGATATGCCACGGATAACCGGGAATGAAGGTTTCTGGAAAGGCAATCAGCGCAGCACCCGAGGCGGCGGCCTCCCTGATCAGGGCAATCGTCTTGTCGATAGTAGCATCGAGATCGAGAAAGACCGGGGCTGCCTGCACGACAGCGACCTTGTATCGGGGGTGCTTGAGGCTCATGTCTCTGCTCCGTCCATGGATATCTGATCGGGCGGAAACTGCCCGGAACAGAATCGATCTTAGATCGGAACAAATTCCTGTCTTGTCTGGGAGAGAGACAAAACATGCCTTTCTCTTTTCCTGCACAAGACGTCTTCTACCCGGGCAGAACGAGCCTCTCATGACGGCTGTTGCGGTACTCTCGCGGTGCGCAACCAAAGGCCGCCGCGAATACCCGGCTGAAATGCGCCTGGCTCACAAACCCGCTCATGCGCGCAATTTCGCCAATCTGGTAACGATCACGGCTCGAATCAGACAATGCATCACGTGCCCAGTCCAGACGGCGCTTCAGGATATATTCCGCCACCCCCATCCTCTCATCGGCAAAGAGATCATCAAGATAGCGCGTTGAGATGCGAAACTGCCCGGCGAGCGATCTGCGGTTGAGATCAGGGTCACGCAGACGCGTCTCTATGGCGTTGCGTATCTGTAGCCCCATGGTCATGCGATGCGATGTGGGCGCGGCTGAGCGAGTGCCAGAGGCGATCAGCATGGTTGCAACCAGCTCGGCAGCCTGAGCCGTGAGTTTCGATACCAGCATATCTGGCATGGGACGTGTCGTGGCCATCAGCCCGGTCAGGAAATGACGTGTCAGTTCTGTCAGGGGATTGGATGCATCGATCAGTGTCGCGGTGTGATATTCCGCATGGCCAAAGCGGGCATTCAGCGCCTCGGTAGGCAGCATGAAAATGATCTGCTCGAAATCTCTGTCAAAACGCAGCGTATAGGGTCTGTCGGTATGGTAGAGTGCGAATGTGCCCGGCATGACAACCGCCTCACGCCCATCCTGCATGACCTGCCCCCTGCCGCTGATCCCAAGCCCCAGCAGGTAATGCGCCTCGCCGGAGGCACTGATCAGACGGCGTGTGCGTGAAACGGATTGCGCGCTTGAACGCACGGTCGAAATGCTGCAGCGATCAAGGGCGAGACGCGTGACCGCCCCTTGGAATCCGGCCTGCTGCGGCTTGCACTCCAGCGGCACAAAGGACCGGCAGACAATGTCGTGCCAGAACTCGACCCCCGCCCGGGGCGACAGACCGGCAATATCATAGCTCTGCAATAGCAGCGGCATGTCACTCTGCCTCCGTCACTATCCTTGTCCGACCATATAGCCCATCGCCTAGCATGGGATAGAATGTTTCGGTATCGTTATTGTTCCGCTTTGGGACAATTCCGGAGACACAGACAAGAAAACGCTCTCTCCCGGACAAGAGCCTATCCCATCTGCATGCTGACATTTCCTCTCGATTTCAAGCGGGGGTGAGATGAAACAGTTCCTGAAAACCGGCCTGATCCTTGCGCTTTGTACAGGCGTATTCATGCCGGGCATCATGTCAGAAACAAAAGCCACTGAAGGTGGACAGACCAACTGGGCCTCAGGTGTTCAGACGATCTATCCTGCCCTGACGCCCGCACCGGGTCAGACGTTGTGGCAGGATTATTTCGTGGTGAACCCCAACGGGGCCTATTCGAGCACAAACAGAAAATCCGCCGTAGCGGGATTCCGCGCCACCGCTATCGCGAATGCCGCCCGACTTTTTCACAGCTGGAACGGCCAGTTTATGGGGGCAACGATCTCAAGCAGCGCTATTCTGGCACTCAACAGCCTCACCTTGCGGGCAGGTGGTCAGGGCGGCACAGCCTTTGGTGCAAACTGGCTGTATCTCGCGCCACTCTATCTCTCCTGGCATACGCCCAAACTCCATGTGTATCTGGGTGAAGGCGCGTTTCTTCCCATCGGCTCGTTCAGCAAGACCGATCCTGTCAACGAATCAACCCATGTCTTCGGCTTCAATCAGGAAGCCGCGCTGACCTGGGCGCCTACGAAGCGTTTCGATGTCTCAGCCGAAGGCGAGCTGCAGATCAATGCAAAGAACGGGGCAACCGAGTACAAATCAGGCAATGTCATCAATATCGATTTTGGCGCGAATTACATGATTATGCCCGCCCTGCCACAGCTTCGCCTCGGGCTGAACGGCTTCGTGACGTCGCAATTCACCAATGATGTGCAGAACGGGCGTCGTGTGGGAGATGGCAACCGTCTCGCCAAATACGCCCTGGGCCCACAGCTCATCTGGTTCTTCAGGCCCCCTTATGCCGTTGCCCTCAAATGGCAACATGAAATGGGGGTGCAGAACAGCACACGCGGTGACCGCTATTGGCTGCAATTCCAGATACCGCTCTGATAGAACCTGTCTGGTCATGGAGGAGGCAAGGCGACCCTCAGACGAGGGCCGCATGACATCATATCAGCCCATGGCTTTTACAAGACTGTCCGACGTGATCTCGCTAATCGATCGGGCGCCGGTCAGGGTCATGGCTACCCGCAACTCCTGCTCCATTAGATCCAGAAGCTTGGTAACGCCCCGTTGGCCCCCTGCTGCCAGAGCATAGATATAGGCACGTCCCAGAAGTACAGCATCAGCGCCAAGAGCCACCATGCGCGCAATATCCAGACCGGATCGTATCCCGGAATCGGCGAGAACCGTCAGCTCGCTTTTCACCGCGTCGGCAATTGGTGGCAAGGCGCGACAGCTTGATAACACACCGTCGAGCTGTCTCCCCCCGTGATTGGATACGATGATCCCGTCGGCTCCGAAACGGACAGCGTCCTTCGCATCCTCAGGATCAAGAATCCCCTTGATCAGCATTGATCCTTTCCAGAAAGTCCGGATCCATTCCAGATCCTTCCAGCTGATCGACGGATCGAAATTCTGGGCCAGCCAGCCGATATAATCCTCAAGCTTGGTCGGGTGACCGCGATAGGTCGAGATGTTACCCAGATCATGAGGTGTGCCCCGGAGACCAACATCCCATGCCCATTCGGGATGAAGCACAGCCTGAGCGATACGCCGCGCGGCGGCATAAGGACCTGACATACCCGAATGTACGTCGCGATAGCGCGCTCCCGGTGTCGGCATATCCACCGTGAAAACCAGCGTTGTCACGCCTGCATCGCGCGCACGCTCCAGCACGTTACGCATGAAACCCCGATCCTTGAGGACGTAGAGCTGAAACCAGATCGGCGTCGGGCTCTTGCTCCGCACTTCCTCGATAGGACAGACGGAAACAGTCGAAAGCGTAAAGGGAATGCCCTTGCGTGCAGCAGCGCGCGCCGCCTGCACCTCACCACGACGCGCATACATGCCCGTCAGCCCCACCGGGCCAAGAGCCGCAGGAAAACTGAATTTCTGACCCAGAACAGTCGCCGAGGTATCAAGACCGGAGACATTGCGCAGAATGCGTTGTCTCAGCGCCACCTGCGACAGATCGGCCTGGTTGCGACGCATCGTATGCTCCGCATAGGCCCCGCCATCGATGTAGTGAAACAGGAAAGGCGGCAGCTTGCGACGAGCGGCCTTGCGAAAATCCGTCGGGGCGGAAATCAGCATGTAATCGGACTCCTTGAATGAACGTCTTCCTGTTAACGTTCAACAGGAGCGCATCATCCCCGAGCGTCCAGTCACATCACTGTGCGTCTGCTGACACCCCTTCCTGTCGTTTGCGCGGCATACCGGAAGTACCCTGCTCCGGCAAAGCGCCGGAACAGGACAGGGATGATCCAAGCAGAACTAGCGCAGGATACCGGTATGCCCGACACTGTAGCGTCCGGGCTGTGGCCACACGGTCAGACCATGCGGTTCTGCGCCGACCGGAATTTTCTTCACATCGCCGGTTTCGGTGTTGATGGCATAGGCCACATCATCAAAACGTCCGGAAAGCCAGAGCAACTTGCCATCGGCGCTGACATTGCCCATGTCGGGGCTGCCGCCACCGGGAATTGGCCACGTCTTGACCACCTTGTCCGTCGCAAAGTCAATGACGGAAACGCTGCCGGGGCTATGGCGAGGCCCATGGATCTTGTGCGAACCGCGATTGGCCACATACATGAACCTGCCGTCACGGCTAGGGTATTCGCCATGTGTACCGGGACCAGTCGGAATGAAACCCGTTTCCCTGAAGCTGTCGCCATCAACCACAAACACACCATCAGCATGCATGTCGGCGATATAGAACTTATGCCCGTCCGGCGCTGTCAGGATATCCTGAGGCATGCCACCCTTCGAGAGCTTCAGATAGCCGACAAGGCTGCGATTGACCGTGTCAATCTTGGCCAGATAACCACCGAACTCACAGGTGAAGATGGCATAGCGTCCGTCTATCGAGAAATCGGCGTGATTGATGCCCTTGCATTGCGGGGCTTCAACAGAGCCGATCAGCGCCATGCTATGCGGATCACGGAAATCGAGACGTTCATGCGCTTCGGCTACCACGATGGCGTATTTGCCATCCGGAGTGAAATACATGTTGTAGGGATCATCAACCTTGACCGCTGTGCCAGGCTTGCCCGTGCGCGGGTCGATGGGCGTCAGGCTGCCATCATTGCTGCCTTCGGCATTGTTCGTCACCCAGAGCGTACGCAGATCCCAGCTCGGGACCACATGCTGGGGGCTGCGACCGACCTTGAAGGTATCGACCACCCTGAATGTCGCCGGATCGATCACCGATACGCTGCTACCACGCAGATTGGGTACATAGACGCGGGCAAGATCATCCTTGATCGCAGGCGAGATACGGCCGGCGACCGTCTCGCTATAGATATTCTTCGGATCGATAACCGCAGGCATGCCAGGAATAGTCTGTACAACGCCAGGCGTTACCGGCGCGCCAGACACTGTCGCATCAGGGGCTGCACTCGTGGCCGGGGTTCCTCCCTGTACAGCGGTCTGGGCCGGGGCCGCAGGCACTGCCGTATTGGCTGGCTGTGAAGAGGAAACCGGAGCGCCATTCGATGTGGCGTCCTGAGCCCATGCTGTGGGAACAGCACCAAGCGTCAGGCCGAACAGCGATACGATGAACGCATGATGTGAGAACTTCATAGATGCTCCTTGAAAACGACTCATCTCAGCGGGCCTTGCCAAGGGCACGGAGCGCTGCCTGAACCTGAATCTCTGTACCAATCTCTCCCAGCGCCGCGGTGGCGGGTCGGGGGTCTCCTCCGTAAACGCCCTGAGCGATTCCCGGCAGCGGTGCTGCTTTCAACGCGTCCAGCCTGACCATGGTCGGGTCAATGGCCAGCATGAGCGCCGTATCACTCAGATCGGCATGTTTGCCGAGGGCAGCGCCATATCCTCTCTGACGTAACGTATCGGCAAATGCGCCGCCAATACTGTCATAATATGCCGCCAGATAGAGGGCATCCCCCTGGCCACGCCATTTATTGTTCAGCTTTGCCACCGCTGCCTTGAGATAGGACAAATATCCACCGTGATCTGCAATGAAAATCACATGGCGGAACCCCTGAACGTGAAAACTCTCGCCAGCCCCTTCAATCAGGCCTTCAAACACGGCGGGCGGAATCGATATTGTCCCGGCGAAACGCATATGCGAACTGCGCGGCGTCGTAGTGCCCTCAGGCACATAGGCAATGACCGGTGCGACCAGCGCATGCCCAAGACGCCCGGCAATACGCTCTGCCTGAACCTGCGCCCGGATATTATGCTTGCCGACCGCAATATAGGGACCACTCTGCTCCGTACCACCGACAGGAACGATAATCGTATCGGTTCCATTCTGGATCTGCGCCTGAATTTCGGTCCAGGTCAGTTTTTCAAAGGAAACTGTCCCGGCATGAGCCGCATGTGTCGCTCCATATAGAATAGTCAACGCCATGAACAACTGACGTGCGACAGGACGCAGGCAGGTAATAAAGGTCACGCTCGAGATTTCCTCAAAAGAAACGTCCCTTGTTCTATCACAGGTGCAGACTGGCGCCAGAGCCTGGTCTCGATGTTGCGGAGTTTTGCTGGCACTGTAAAACACATCACTGATTTCACATCAGTTATGGAGCCACCGTCCCCATGCCGCTCGACCCCGTCGGCCTTAATGCTCTTCTGGCACCCGAACCGATCGATAGCGTGGCACATGTCATTCAGGTCGCGTTAACCCCTGTCTTCATGCTGTCAGGCGTGGCGTCCCTCCTGACACTCTTCAATACGCGGCTCGCCCGCGTGTCCGATCATGTGGAAGAGGTAGCCCACCGCCTGAACGAGACAAACGAGGATAATGACGAAACAGCTCGGCTCGAACGTCACCAGCGCCGTTTGCGGCGTCGCATTTTTGCTCTCGATTCTGCAGTCATGCTTGGTGGTGTGGGAGGCGCTTCAACCTGTGGCGCCGCTCTGGCCCTGTTCGTCGGCAGTCTTCACAACAGTCAGACGGTAGCCTGGCTCATCTTTCTGTTTGGCGGCGCGCTTTTCTGCACTGTGGGAGCACTTTCGGCATTCCTGGCTGATACCTTTCTTGCCTGGCACGGCCTGAAAAGAGACGGGGCTCTCCCCAAGCCGGTGCCTGTGATCAAAGCAACAAGATAGCGGTCTCCCCAGGCAAGAGAGTAATTTTATTGCCAGAATACCAGGCAAATAACGACCAAATAGATATACAGTTCGTTCCATGCATTTACTGCATTGCTGAAGCGCGTTTTCGACGATTGTCTTTGATCAGGTTTGAGCGCTCTTTCCGCCGCCACACTTCAAATATCTTGGAAAAACCTGATGTTCACTGTCGAAATTGCCAATCTTATCGCCCACCCGCTTACTGCACTCAGCGCATTGACAATGATCTCCTTCACCCCTGTCATTGCTGCACTTCTTGTTGCAACGATCGCTGCAGACAGAACAGCCTGACTCTACTTGTTCGAGAAAGATGATTACTTGAAGAGGAGATAAGAAAGCCTCCTGGCTTTCAGTCCCGTCTTCAAGATTATCATTGCTCCTGCCTATTTCCGGACAGGCGCATAAAGTCCCAGATCAAGATGGTGACCATTGGAATAGTTCAGTCCGGTCACTCGGCCATATTCCGTCAGAGCAAACCCCTTCTCCTGCATCCGGCTGATAAGTGCAGCCTCATCCTTTCGATCAATAAGGACGAGTGCACAGGAAGAATTGGCTGCGAGATACTCCGCCGCCTTGGGTACACCCAGCAGCTTTGTGTTTGATCCGGCCAGAAAAGCGAGACTTGGTTCGGAATAGGAAACCGAGACGAGCGTACTGTTCTCACAGGGACGATAGTCATCGTAAAGAGCAGCAGCTCGCGGGGCGAGCTGCAACAGGCCCAGATTGGGAATTACGGTCAGGAAAATACCCGCATGCACTACTACAGCGGCGGCGATAATGACCCAGGCAGCATGAAGCCGCCGCGCTTTCCAAAGCAGCCAGAATGCATAAAGGACAAGAGGCAGCGCACCAAAAACCGCTATAAGCGCTCCGTAATTGAGCTGGCCTTCACTCTTCCAGAGCAGAATGACCCCAGCGACAACGAAACCAGCCGCCAGCATCCCCCAGAGCAGGGTATACAGCCCCATCAGACCGCGCGCCCAGACCGCTTTTGGTCGACGCAAGGGCCATTTGGTCAGGCTCGCTGCTACCAGTATTGCAATAGCTGGATAGGTAGGCAGCACATAATGCGGCAATTTGGTCGCAATCGCCTCGAAGACGAGCCAGTGAGGCACAATCCAGCAGAGCAGGAAGCGCACAGCAGGCTCGCGATGACGCGACCAGATCGCCGGCAAACCAAGTACGAGAAATAGAGAGCCCGGCCAGAAAGCCAGCAAAAACACCACGACATGAAAACCGGGCGGCAAGCCATGGGCCTGTTGACCGTGGCCGATCTTGCCTAGAAAATTGGTCCCCACCGAGTGGGAGAAAAAGGCCCCATGGCTGACGACACCAATCGCAATGCACCAGGGCAACACAAACGCGAGCGTTACAAGCCATCCCCAGCGAGGACGAAGACGGGCAAACCAGACCGCCTGACGATCGATCACACGCAAGGCTAGCGGAGTTGCAAAACCCGGGATCAGCACCACAGGCCCCTTGAGCATCAGCCCGCATCCCAGTGCGCCCCAGTAGAGCAGAGCAATGCCCAGAGACGTTGTCCGGTTTCGCTGCTGGTCAAGATAAGCCCGCAAAAGCGCCGTCTCGACCAGAAGGATATCAAGCAGCAACACCGTATCGATCGTCGCCATTCGCCCTTCAGCGGTGAGCAGGGTCGAAACCGCAAGCAGGGCTGCCGCCACGAGACCAGTGAGCCCACCGAACAATGTTGCGCCCAGATAGGCTGTCAGTGTGACAGCAGAAACAGCAGCAATCAGGCTGGGAATGCGATAAGGCCAGGCTATGTGACGGTCATGGGGGCCACCAAAGATTTTCTGAGCCCCCGCCTCAAGCCAGTAAATTCCGGCAGGTTGCAGATAGCGTGGCTGATCCAGAAATCGAACATCGATGAAGTTGCCGCTCTCGAGCATCTGGGCCGAGGCTTCCATATAGCGTGGCTCGTCCCGGTCGAGGGGGACAAGACTCATCCGTCCCGGCAGAAAAATCAGCAGGGTCAGCAAAGCCACGCCAAGATAATGGCGCCAGGTCAGAGTCATGAGAGCCCTCAGCGTTCGGTTACGCGGCCCGGCAGTCTCGTGCGATTGAGCAGCCACATGACACCCAGAAGATCACGGATGCCAACAAGCGCGCGATTGAAATTGGTATATTTGGACTGTCCGTGCAGACGCGCCCGATGGCGCGTCTCGACACAGATCAGTTCTGCTCCATAGCAGCCAAGCAATGCGGGCAGAAAACGATGTACCCCCTCGAACTGGGGAATACGCAGAAAAGCAGAGCGGGCAAACAGCTTCATGGGGGCGCCCGTATCAGGGCAGCCATCTTTCAGCAGACGTCGACGCAGGCCATTCGCAAACCTCGTGGCAATGACACGTGAGAGGCGGTCATTCCGCTTGAGGCGTACACCGACCACCAGAGGTTCGCCATCCTGGCAGGCTTCGGCCCGCTTGAGCATATCTATGATAACAGCAGGATCATCCTGGCCGTCACCATCGAGTGTCGCGATCCAGTGCCCCTTTGCAGCCTCAATACCGGTACGCAGGGCGGCTGACTTGCCGCGACGCCGGTCGTGACTCAGAAGACGCAGACCCGGCAACACACGCACACGCTCGGCAAGAAGCGCCTCGACCGTTCGGTCCGTGCTGCCATCATCAACAAAGATCAGTTCGATTTCGGGGTCATTCTCGAAGACGTTTGCGAGTTCCTCACAAACGGGGCGGATATTTTCCGCTTCATTGAGAACAGCAATAACGACGGAGAGACGAACACTCATGGCTGAACCGCCTATGGCTTGTCCGGACTGCAAGCGGCCCGGACAGATAATCAGGCAGCGTTCTGGCTGCGCGATCCGGCTTCGTTGGATGCCCTGAGAGCCTGTGGCAGATCGCTGATAGCGGAGTCGAGAAGAGCAGAAGCCCCTGCCTGTTCAGTCCCGAGATGTTGTGCAAGCAGGCTGCGTGTCGCCTTGATGGCGGCATCAGCAGCAAGCTCACGCATTTCACGAACTGCAGCACGTTCCGAAGCCGCAATACGATCACGTGCCATCTGCTCACGGCGCCCGGCAACAGCCTCTGCTTCACGACGGGCGTTTTCCGCTATTGTGGCGGCTTCCTGACGCGACCGTTCGATCAGGGCGCGGGACTCTGCAAGCGCCTGCTCACGCTCACGCGTGGCATCCTCAAGCATCTTTTCCGCTTCGCGACGAAGACGGCTTGCTTCATCAAGATTGCTGCGGACCTGCTCTGCACGGGCATCGAGGATGGCAGAAATCGCCTTCCATAGCTTGCCGCCAAACAGGACGAAGAAGAGAACGAAGGAAATAGCGACATAAAAACGCTGATCGTGGAACATCGCGTGACTTCCTTAGCCTCTGCTTGCCGAGAGACCGGCCTGAACGGCGCTCTCCACCTGATCTTTCGAGATGGTCGTTCCGAGCCCGGAGGGACGAAGCAGTTTCTCGATCAGACTCTGAGCTGTATCTGCGGCAACGCCTGGCAGGCTTGCAAGCGCGTCGGCACGTGCAGAAGCGATACGCTTCTCGGCCTCGGCGATATCAGCCATAAGCCGATGATTCATTTCGTGGGTCTGAGCCTCGGCAGCCATACGGGCTTCCTGAACAACCCGGTCGATATTGGCCTGTGCCTGAGCGGCTGCATCGTGGCGCGCACGGCGCAGCTCGTCAACGGCGCGGTCAGCGTCGTCACGGGCACGGCGGGCAATATCAAGATCGCCCTCGATCCGGTTGCGTCGATGGGTCAGAACCCCTTCGATACGCGGCAGGGCCGAGCGACTCAGAACAAAGTAGAAAACCGCAAAAATGACTGCGCCCCAGACCACCTGCCCGATAAGCAGGGGGTTGGCGAAGTCGAGCTGCGGCATGCCAGCTGCCCAGGCCCGTCCCGGCACAGCGCCAAGCGCAAGCGCAATGGCCAGCGGGGCAGCGAGATTACGAGACGGAAGGCGCATGACTTTACCCTGCCTCTCTAATCAGACGAACAGGATCAGGAAGGCGATCAGAAGAGCGAAAAGCGCAACAGCTTCCGTCAGTGCGAAGCCGAGCATGCCGAGGCCGAACACATGCGGGCGAGCAGCCGGATTGCGGGCAATTGAGCTCACCAGCGTGGAAAAGATGTTGCCGAGGCCGATGCCGACACCGGCAAGAGCGATAACAGCAATACCGGCACCGATTTCGCGAGCAGCAGTAACGTCCATGAGTCAGTTTCCTTGGTTACGACAAAACAACAGTTAAACGTGAAGAACGATCCGCACTCAGTGCGCTACGGCCTCACGCAGATAAATGCAGGTGAGGATGGCGAACACATAAGCCTGCAGCACGCCCACCAGCAACTCCAGAGCTGTCAGCGCGACATTGATGACGACGGGCGCCACAGCCAGCACTGAACCGAATGCTCCAAGACCTGCCAGCATCAGAGTGAAGCCGGCAAAGACTTCGAGCAGAACGTGACCAGCCATCATGTTGGCGAAAAGTCGGATCGACAGGCTGACGGGTCGCGAAAGGAAAGAAAGGATCTCGATCGGGATCAGAAGTGGCGCAAGAAATACCGGGGCACCTTCAGGCATGAAATGCGTGAAGAACTTGAAGCCCTGATACCTGAAAGAGGCCAGAATCGACACCAGAAACACGAGCAGAGCCAGAGACACAGTAACGACGATATGGCTCGTGAAGGTAAAGCTGTAAGGGATCAGACCGAGATAGTTACCCGCGAGGATAAAGAAAAAGATCGCGAATACGAAGGGAAAGAATGCTGTCCCTTCCTTGCCGATCGTCTCGGTAGCCATGTTATGGATGAAGTCGTAGCCCAGCTCGGCTGCAGCCTGGAGACGCCCCGGCACCACAGCGGCAGGACGCATACCCAGATACAGAAACGCCAGAACGACCACAACGGCGATCAGCATGAAAAGCGGCGACTGACTGAAGCGCAGAGCCTCGCCAATCTGCCCGAGAACAGGATGAAGCTCGAACTGGCCGAGCGCGTCAATCGTTGATCCGGCGGCCAAGCTGCCTCTCCCGCTTCTCATTCGGGCTGCCCGGATACCGGCCAACCCATGAAACCATCACCATGGCGCGTAAAACTGCGCCGCACTGTCAGACGTTGGCGTTTTTCACCGCACGCCAGACATTCAGCATCCCTGCTGCACCGCCGATCAGCGAGAACAGAATGATAAACAGGGGCTTCGTTCCGCACAGGCGATCAAGCCCGTATCCCAGAACCACGCCAACGACGAGTGCGGCAACCATTTCGGTTCCGATCCTCATCGCAAGACCAAAAGCCGAGTAGTCGGCCTTGTCTCCTTGCTCTGTGGTGCCCATGTCCGACTTGCCGCTCTTGCCGCGCATACGGGCTTCAGCGTCGGCCAGCCTTTTTTCAAAGCTGTCGGCACCCTTTCCCGCTTGCGAGGAAACGTTCAGGTCGTCCTGTGCGCCCACGATTCCATACCTCGCCTTCCTCCCCGATATGAGGAGTCCTTGGTGCGCGGTTGCTACCCATCAAGACGTGTCCTGTCAACGCCTCGTAACTGCAGGACAACGATTTCCATGACGCCTGTCACGCCTCAGACCCGCCTTGCCTCACCAAGCAGTTCGCGGCGCGTACGGTCTAGGGCTTCAGTATAACGACGCAATACATATTTCTCGCTCAGAAGTCCCACGACGTGCCTTGTCTTTGGATCCTCAACCACAACAAGGGCGTCTGCCTCAGTCCGCTCGAAAAGGTGCACGGCTTCCTCGCACGCCATAAGGGGTAGAAGGATAACAGCCTGATGCATTGCAATTGCGCCCAGGATCCGCTCAGGCGGGTGGTCAGGGGAATGAATCTCGGCAACCAACACGATCCCGCGATATCTGTTTTCTGTGTCAATCAGCACGATCTGTGGTGCCATCCCGAGGGGGCAACTGACTCTTGCTTCACCCACAGTCATGCTTTCCTGCCGACAGGGAAAATCACGCTGCATCAGGCGTTCGATCGTCAGGGCACGTAGCCGGCTCACATCGACAGCAGAGCGAATCGACTCGCCTCGCTGATGAAAACGCCAGGTAGCGAAGGAATAGCCGAACAATCGACGTACAGTGAGAAGTGACAATACACTGGCAAGCAGAACTCCGCTTGCCAGTGTCAGATCAGCCGTCATCTCGAGAATAAGACAGGTCATCGTCATCGGCACACCGATGATCGCGACCGCAGTGGCACTCATGCCCAGCACAGCGCAGGTCGCAACCGATGGGCCGCCTGCACCAAGAGCCTCCAACCCGAAGCCGAACAATGACCCAGCCAGCACGCCGAGATAGAGTGAGGCAAAGAACAGCCCCCCACGAAATCCGCTGCCGATCGAAACCGAAGAGGCCATCATTTTCAGTATCAGCAGCAGAAACAACGGCCAGGGCGATAGACCGCCCTGAAGCACCTTGAGAACGGCGGCATGTCCTGCAGACAGGATGGACGGAGAATAAAGAGCCAGCCCCCCGACCACCACCCCTCCAAGTGAAGGGCGCATCCAAACAGGCAGGGGAAGCAGCCGGAATCCGGTCTCCGCAAGCGTTACCCCACGCATTGTGGCTATCCCGACCAGACCGCAGAAAATACCCAGTGCCAGAACGGGCATGGTCTCACGCGCCGTAAGCGGGCCATGAGGAAGCAACGGAACCGTAGCGCTCATACCCCCCAGAAGATGCCCTGTACCAACGGCCGCAATCGATGCCACGGCCACCGGCGCAAGATTCACAAGGGAATAGGTGCCGATTACCAGTTCGAACGCATAGAAAGCGCCAGCAATCGGAGCGTTGAACGCAGCGGCAATCGCTCCGCCTGCACCACATCCGACCAGAATGCGCAAATCAGCACGACGCACACGAAACAGTCGTCCGCACCCGCTTCCCAATGCAGCAGCGATCTGGGTGAAACCCGCCTCCAGCCCCAGAGAAGCACCGCTACCATTGGACAGAAAGGTCTGGAATGCGACAATGGCGCTGTCTCGCACTGACATACGCCCGCCACGCAATGCATTGGCTTCGATCGGATCGACGGGCCTGTGACTGAAGCGCCGCGCAAGAACCAGACCAAAGAGCCCCAGCACAGCACCCCCGAGACAGGGCATAAGCATTGTACGCCACGGGCTGAGACTCACGAGACCGGAAAGCCGCCCGTCATTGTGAAGCGCATAGAGCACCCGATGAGCGTAAAGTGTGCTGCGCGTCATCACCCAGACGCTCATCCCGGCGAGAACGCCGACACAAGCTGACAGAACAGTCAACCAGATTTCATTGGATCGAACGAGCGCACGCACATAGTACGGGACATGCACCAAATGCCGAAGCCATCTGAATGTTCTGTATAACCCTGAGGCCAAGAAAGATCCTGACATGGCTTTAAAGACAGGTGAAGAGCGACATCCTTATTGTCGTCCAGACTTGCCGCAGGCAACAGAAAACCCCAGACTTCGCCCATCACGCCTCCCTGAAAGGAGCCTTTTATCGTGCTGCTGAACGTCATCGAACGCCTTTCGGCCCAACCGGGGGGCCACCCGCCGGTCGTGTTTTTGCATGGTCTGTTCGGGCGCGCACGCAACATGGGCTTTCTGCAGCGTCAGGCGGCCCGCACACATCGTACATTGGCCCTCGATCTGCGCAATCATGGCGATAGCCCTCATGGCCCCATGGATTTTCCCGCTATGGTCGAGGATGTCGTCGAGACGTTGCGTGCCCATGAGGCCCTGCCCGCCATTCTGGTCGGGCATTCCATGGGAGGGAAAGTGGCCATGATCATGGCGCTGCAATATCCCGAGCTCGTAGCCGGAATACTGATTGGCGACATGGCCCCGGCCCGTACCGGCTTTGGCCAGGCAGCCCTCGCCGAGGCGATGCTGCATATCCACTTTCCTGACCAGCTCGACCGACAAGGGGCAGATCAGCTGCTGGCAAAGGAGATCCCGAACCGCAGCGTTCGCGATCTCATGCTCCAGAATGTGCGTCTTGGCACCGAACCCGGCTGGCAGATCGGACTACAGGATATCACCAGCTCGATGACCAATATCGAGAACTGGCCCTATGTTCCCGAAGGCTATGTCTATGAAGGCCCTGCCCTGTTCCTGAGGGGCGAGCATTCCCCCTATATCGGGAAAGATCACGAACCTGTCATGAAGCGTCTTTTTCCCAATCATCGCCTTGAGACCATTCCCGATGCGGGCCATTGGCTTCATGCTGACAATCCAAAGCTCTTTTCTGAAAAGATGCTTGATTTCATTGACAGCATCTGACCGACACGCCTTCTCTTCAAGGTATCGCCTGATGATCAAACGCATTGCGCTGTTACTGCTGCTTTCGATCGGTTCCGCGCAGGCCGAGCCCCTCCCCGTCCTCACACGTGACGGACTTCAGGCACTTACCCTGGCACAGACTTCAATTGCACTGCATTCGGTTTCAGGCGCGAATAACCAGACTGTCGATGTTGCCGAGCTTTACCGGAAAACGCTCATCAAGGGCGGCTTTCCTGCCGCCTGGATCACTGTTACCCGACTGAATGATACTGCCTATATGGTTTTGCGCTGGCCTGGTCAGGAGCAAGGGCTCAAGCCTCTGGTCATTTCGGGTCATATGGATGTAGTCGCAGCCAGTCCCTCCGACTGGACGAGGGACCCATTCACCCCGATCGTGGAAAATGGCTATCTTTACGGGCGTGGCGCCTCGGATATGAAGATGAGCAATGCCCTGGCCATTACAGCGTTGATCCATCTTCGCCATGAGGGTTTCAAACCGAAACGTGACATCGTTCTGGCCCTGTCGGGTGATGAGGAAACAGCGATGAAAACCGGTCAGATCCTGGCCGACATGTTTCCGGATGCCAGAGAAGTACTGAATCTCGATGTAGGAGGCGGTACGCTCGACGAGGCAACCGGGCAACCGCTCTTTTACAGTTGGTCAGGCGCAGAAAAGACTTATGCCGATATCGGACTTATGGTGACTGATCCAGGCGGGCATGCCTCCGAACCGCGCACTCGTAACGCTATCACGATACTGGCAAAAGCCCTGCTCACTATACAGGCACATCCGTTCAGGCCGGAACTGAATGCCCTGACGCGCAGTTATTTTCTGAATGCAGCGCGCTTCACATCACCAAAACTTGCGTCTGCCATGCGTGTCTTCGCCGCCAGCCCGGACAACGCGCAGGCCGTTGCCGTTTTACGCGCGACTCCCTCTCTGGTCGGCGCGACCGGTACAACCTGTGTCGTTACCATGATCAAGGGGGGACATGCTCTTAACGCGCTGCCACAGCACGCTGCCGCCAACATCAACTGCCGCATTTTCCCCGGCCATTCCCGGTCTGATATCATTCATGAACTGACAGCTATTATAGACGATCCTTCCGTTCATATAGAGGATCACAGCCAGGGCTCGGTCGAGACACAACCTTCACCATTAAGTGGTCCACTTCCTACCGCCGTAACACGCGCTGCCCAGCAGGCCTATCCGAATATACCGGTCTTTCCGACCATGAGTTCCGGAGCAAGCGACAGCATGTGGTTTCGTGAAAAAGGTGTGCCTTCCTATGGTGCCAGTCCGATCTTCATGAAAGCCTCTGATGACTTCAGTCACGGCCTCAATGAGCGCGTCCCCCTTTCAACCATAACGCCCGGTTTGCATTTCATGCTTTCACTGGTAACTGACCTTTCACAGAACTGACTCCCGGATACTTTTCATAGGCGCTTCAATCGCCTGTCAGAACATTCCTGATGGTCTTTCCCTCCTCGGAAAGCCGCCAGAGATACCAGGCAAGGGCCGAACGATAAGGGCTGAAGCGTTCTCCCTCTCTCCTGAGAGCAGCCGGTTTAGGGGGCAGAGGCAGGCTGTGCAGTTTCTGCCATCCTGCCCGTACGGCAAAATCATCCACAGGAAGCACATCACGCCGATTTAATGTAAAAATAAGCAACATTTCTACAGTCCAGCGGCCAATACCACGAAGCGTAATCAGCCGCTCAACCAGCACCTCATCACTCAGTAACGCTGCCTCTGCCAGATCAGGAACAAGCCCTGTCAGACGTGCCTGAGCCAGCCCCTGAAGTGCCAGTAATTTCGAAGCTGAGAGGCCACATTGACGAAGACAGTCTTCCGTCTGCGCCAGAAATGCTTCGGGAGCGGGTATTTCACCCCCAGTCAGCGCACAAACACGACCCAGAATGGCCTCGGCCGCGCGCCCATGCAGCTGCTGTCCAATAATCGCACGAAACAGCGCCTGATAGGGTGTCTTGCCGTCAGATCCTCTCAGCCGGCACGGACCAATACGCTCCATGGCAGCCGCCAGGGCGGGATCCTGCCCGAGGCAGGCATAGAGAGTATCATCTTCCGACATGGAATTTCTCCTCTTCCGGTTACCACATGCCTCACGCCCGCTTGGCAAAAGGAGGCGTCCAATGTCATGATAGGCGCAAGTGCCAGATCGTGTCGTCATGCAGAATTCGTTGTATGATTCACCGCGTGTTGGCGTGTGTTCTGATTCTCTGCAGGTGTTCTTCTGAAACGCACCCAGCCCGTTGATCCGACCTCGCCCTCTTCGGGCGTGGCTCCAGCTCCGCGCCCAGACAAAAAACGGGTGCGCAATGAGCCGTTGCTTTTCGCGTCGGCAGAAGAGCAGACCCGCGCCCTGCCCTCCATGACCCGCAGCCGCGCCAGACTGGGCCATTACGAACCCAAAACCGGGAGCGAACCGCCGGTCAGACCGGCTGGCGCGTCACTGATACGCCCCCAGACCCTTGAAGATTCCGGCGTCACGACAGTTCTGATCGTGTCAGCGATCGCCCATGCGGTACTGATCGCATTGCTGATCTATGAAAGCGCTCATCATGCCCGTGGTCTTTCCAACGGGATCGAGCAGCCTCAGATAGAGATGATGTTTGCCCCACCGAGCAAAAGTGGCATGGCAGGCCCGCATGAGGAGAAACCCGGAGGTCCTGAAAAACCATCCACCAGCCATGATTTGTCCTCTGCCAGCACTCCGGACACACAGCAGGAGCAGCAACCGGATGAGGAGGAATCAACGCCGACGCCTGCTCCGCCCACACCAACCCCGCCTGCAGCGCCACCTGTACCGGAAGGGCCTTCAACCGAATTGCCAAAGACCCAGACAGACCGCCCTGTCAGTCCGGGCATTCCCAAATCCGGCCGGCACAGCCAGACCCATGCCCATAGTCATCGATCGAGTAAACGGCCGACACCCAAGCAATCGGATAATCCGTTTGCCAACATGACGACGCTCGATTTCAGCGAGGCCCCTTCGACACCGCGTCGACAACGCGGCCGGCGCGGCGGGTCAGGTGCGCCCATAGACATGTCGCTTGGTCCACTTTCGACCAATGGACAGATCAATGCGCCATTCATGACGCGTAATTCGATCCGGGGCGTGAGCGATGATTATGGCAGCGAGATCGATCGCTGGATCCGGGCACATCTCTATTATCCGGAAGACGCCATAAAGAATGGCGAAGACGGCCCCTCTTCCGTTCATGTCGTGCTCGACCGTTCAGGCCGCGTCAAATCAGTGCGTCTGACCGGGCAATCCGGCTCGTATTCTCTCGATGCTGCCACTACAGGTATGTTCCAGGGGGCGCAGCTTCCCCCCGTGCCGCCAGACATGAAGGGCGACCATTTCGATATTGATCTGACGATCAATTACATTCTGATCAGACGTTGAGTACCGCATGAGCCTCGATTCCGTTCGCAACGAACTCGCCCGTCTCGCCCCTGAACTTGCCATCATTGATGATGGCCTGAGCACGGCCACCGTTCTTGAAGCCGCAGCAGTGCACAGGGTTGTTCCCGACCAGATTGCCAAGACGCTCTGTGTCGATGTCGGGGGGAAGATCGTACTGGTCGTCATGGCGGGCACGGCACGCCTGGATAATCGGCGCGCCCGCGAAATTCTGGGAGGGAAACCCCGCTTTCTCGGACCAGAAGCCGTGCTGGAAGCAACCAGCCACCCCGTTGGCGGCGTCTGTCCTTTCGGGCTGCCTTCCCCTCTGCCGGTCTATTGCGATGAGTCGCTGCTGCAATTCGAAGAGATTATTCCTGCAGCAGGCTCGATTACAGCTTCAGTGCGCATGACGCCGCAGAAGCTGGCCGAGCTGACCAAGGGCGTCTGGGTGCATGTGCGTCAGGATGTGGGGTAAGGGTTCTTTTTCGAGAAAATAAACTGAAAGTTCTTGTTTGTTAGCCATCTGCGAAACGCAGAGCGCGCTGATCTCAAGAGATAAAAGTCTTTTCTCTTCTTTTCTCCAGGAAAAGAAGATCCCCCACCCCACAAGGAGGCGGGGGACAGACCCTTTTTACTCCGCTGCTGCAGCGTAAGTGGAGATATCCGGGCAGGAGCAGACCAAGTTGCGGTCGCCCCAGGCATTATCGATACGGTTGACCGGCGCGAAATACTTCACACGATCGAGACCGTTCGGGAAACAACCCTGCATGCGGTCATAAGCGCGGTCCCACTCACCGACGAGATCGGCGGTGCTATGAGGTGCATGACGCAGCGGGCTGGCTTCCATCGCAATCTTGCCAGCTTCGATCGCTGCGATCTCCTGACGGATGGCGATCATCGCATCGCAGAAGCGGTCCAGCTCAGCCTTGCCTTCGGACTCGGTCGGCTCGATCATGAAGGTGCCAGCAACCGGGAAGCTGACCGTTGGTGCATGGAAACCATGATCGATCAGGCGCTTGGCGATATCATCCACGGTGACGCCGACCGCATCCTTCAAAGGACGGAGATCGATAATGCATTCATGCGCCGTGCGACCGTTGCTGCCACGATAAAGCACCGGATAATGCCCTTCGAGGCGGGCTGCGATGTAGTTGGCGTTAAGGATTGCCATTTCGGTGGCTTCACGCAGCCCGTCATCGCCCATCATCAGCACATAGGCGACCGAAATCGGCAGGATCGAGGCCGAACCGAAAGGCGCGGCTGACACGGCGCGTGCGTCGCCCTTTTCGGGGCGACCCGGCAGATGCGGGGCGAGATGCGCCTTGACGCCGATCGGGCCCATGCCGGGACCACCGCCGCCATGCGGAATGCAGAAGGTCTTGTGCAGGTTGAAATGCGAGACATCCGCGCCATACAGCCCGGGACGGGCTAGCCCGACCTGAGCGTTCATGTTCGCCCCGTCGAGATAGACCTGACCGCCCGCCTCGTGAACGAGGTCGCAGATTTCCATTACGGCTTCCTCGAACACGCCATGGGTCGAGGGGTACGTCAGCATGAGGGCCGCGATACGGTCCTCATGCTGCGCGATCTTCTTGCGCAGATCGTCGAGATCGACATTGCCCGCGGCATCGCAAGCCGTGACGACCACGCGCATGCCGACCATCTGGGCCGAAGCCGGATTGGTGCCATGGGCCGAGGCCGGGATCAGGCAGACATCGCGCTCGCTCTGGCCATTGGCCTGATGATAGGCGCGAATGGCCAGCAGACCGGCATATTCACCCTGCGCGCCCGAATTGGGCTGAAGCGACACGGCATCATAACCGCTGACGGCGCAGAGCGCGTGTTCGAGAATACCGAACAGTTCGTGGTAGCCTTCCGTCTGATCGGCAGGCGCGAAAGGATGCAGCGCACCGAATTCCGGCCAGGTAATGGGGATCATCTCGGCGGTCGCGTTCAGCTTCATAGTACAGGAGCCGAGCGGGATCATGGTACGGTCCAACGCCAGATCCATATCCGACAGGCGGCGCATATAGCGCAGCAGATCGGTTTCGGAACGATGGGCGTGGAACACGGCTGCCGTCAGGAAAGCCCCGCTGCGCTGCAGGGAAGCCGGAATGGTGGTTGCGCCGTCGAGCTTCGCTTCCAGCGCAGCCAGACGCGCATCATCAGGGCAGACGCAGCGCCACAACGCCTTGATGTGGTCGGGCTGTGTGGTTTCGTCACAGGATATGCCCAGACGACCATTGCCTGCATCGCGCAGATTAATTCCCGCCTTGCGGGCACGTTCAAGCACGAGCGCAGCAGATTCACCGGTGTCGATGGTGATCGTGTCGAAGAAAACGCTCGTTTCGACCTTCACCGCGAGTTCACGCAGGCCCTGGGCCAGAATGGAGGCAAGACGGTTCACGCGATGGGCGATGGCACGTAGCCCTTCGGGGCCATGATAGACCGCATACATCGAGGCGATGACAGCCAGAAGCACCTGCGCCGTGCAGATATTCGATGTCGCCTTTTCGCGACGGATATGCTGCTCGCGGGTCTGAAGCGCCAGACGATAGGCGGGGGCGCCACGGCTGTCGCGTGACACACCGACAAGACGGCCCGGCATGGTGCGCTTATAGGCATCGCGAACGGCCATAAACCCGGCATGGGGTCCACCGAAGCCCATCGGCACGCCGAAACGCTGCATTGAACCGATGGCGATATCGGCGCCGAGCTTGCCCGGCGCTTCGAGCATGACAAGCGCCAGCGGGTCGCAGGTCATGGCCGCGACGGCACCTTTGGCGTGCAGGGCGTTGATCACGCTGCGAAAATCGCGGATTTCGCCCGAGCTGCCGGGATAGGAGAGCAGTGCGCCAAATACGTCTGCTTCTTGCAGATCGGTCTCGGGATCGCCCACCACGATGGTCCAGCCCAGCGGTTCGGCACGGGTGCGCAGCACGGCGAGCGTCTGCGGGTGCGTGTCGGCATCGACGAAGAAAACCGTGCTTTTGGTCTTGGCATTGCGCTGGGCGAGCGCCATCGCCTCGGCGCAGGCCGTGGCTTCGTCAAGCAGAGACGCATTGGCGATATCGAGACCGGTCAGATCACAGACCAGCGTCTGGAAGTTGAGCAGTGCCTCAAGACGACCCTGACTGATTTCGGGCTGATAAGGCGTATAGGCCGTATACCAGGCCGGATTTTCAAGGATATTGCGCTGGATCACCGGCGGCAGAACCGTGCCGTGATAGCCCTGCCCGATCATGGACTGCATGACGACATTGCGGCTGGCGATCTGTTTCAGACGGGCCAGAGCCTCGCTCTCAGTCAAAGCCGGACCAATGCCAGAAGCCTTGCGGTCAAGAATGGCAGCTGGAACCGTCTGTTCAATCAGCGCGTCGATGCTGGAAACGCCAAGCGTTTCGAGCATGGCAACGACTTCGCCGGGGCGTGGCCCGTTATGGCGGGAAACGAATTGATCGGCAGCCTGACTGGGCCAAAGGGGAGCGTTACGGGTCACGTCTCGGCAAATCCTCGTCGGGAACGGGGTCGGTCACGGGTCAAGAAAGCAAAGGCGGCACAATATGCCACCTTTGTCGGTCAGATTCAGAGAGAAGCCTTGTACGCCTCGGCATCAAGCAGGGCTTCGAGCTGGGCAGAATCGGTGACACGCAGCTTGAAGATCCAGCCGTCACCTTCCGGATCAGCACCCACCAGTGTCGGCTCATCGCTCAGACGGGCATTGAAACCGGCCAGAACGCCACTCACCGGCGCATAGATATCGGAAGCTGCTTTCACGGATTCGACTACGGCAGCGGCATCGCCCTGGGCGACTTCAGTGCCCTCGTCCTTGGCTTCGACAAAAACCAGCTCGCCCAGCTCTTCGGCAGCGTGACCGGTGATGCCGACGGTCGCGATCTCGCCTTCAAGACGAATCCATTCGTGGGACGGGGTATAATAGGTGGTGCTCATGACGAGGTCTTTCTCTGTGAGATGGTTTTCAGCGTTTGAAACCAGGAGGAACGAAAGGCAGGGCGCGCACCTGAACCGGCACGAACTTGCCGCGCAGCGCGCCGTAAAGAACGGTACCGATGGCGGCATGAGCGGTGGCCACATAGCCCATGGCGACAGGAGCATTCACGCTGGGGCCGAAGGCGCCAGAAGTAACCACGCCGACTTTCTGCGTGCCCTCGGCATCGGCAAAAAGCTCCGTACCACCACGTACGGGCGCCCGTCCTTCGGCAGCAAGCCCCACACGCAGACGTGACACGCCATCGCGGGCCTGTCCCATAATGATTTCGGCACCCGGATAGCCACCTGCACGGACACCGCCTTCACGACGGCTTTTCTGCATGGCCCAGGTAAGCGCCGCCTCAACCGGGGTCGTGGTTTCATCCAGATCATTACCGTAGAGGCACAACCCTGATTCCAGACGCAGGCTGTCGCGGGCACCCAGCCCGATCGGCAATACGCGTTCATCGGCCAGCAGGGCACGGGCAATCTGCTCGGCGTGCTCGGCCGGAATGCCGATTTCGAAACCATCTTCGCCCGTATAACCTGAACGCGTGACCGTGCAACGCACGCCGTCCACATCAGCCTCGATCGCATCCATGAAACGCATGGCTTCCGCTTCGGGGCAGAGATCAGCCAGAACATGCACGGCTTCCGGGCCTTGCAAGGCAAGGAGCGCACGGTCAGCAAGGGTCTCAATCAAGATGCGATCACCAAGCTCTGCCTGCATCAGGGCGGTATCGGCTGCCTTGCAGGAGGCATTGACGACCACAAATAGCCAGTCACCCATATTGGCGACCATCAGATCGTCGCGAATGCCGCCCTTCTCATTGGTCAGAAAGCCGTAACGCTGGCGGTTGACGCCGAGCCCGGCCAGATCGACGGGGATGAGGGATTCCAGCGCCAGAGCGGCGTCTTCGAGCTTGGCTGTGCGCGACGTGACGCGCAGCTGACCCATATGGGACACATCGAACAGCCCGGCCTTGCCGCGCGTATGCAGATGCTCGGCCATCAGTCCGGCCGGATATTGCAGAGGCATGGAATAGCCCGCGAACGGCACCATACGCGCCCCGAGTTTAAGATGCAGGGCATTCAGCGGCGTGAAAAGAAGCGCGTCGGACATAGGACAGAATCCCCCGGAAACAGGAAGCGAGAAAAATCGTCGCCCCTTCTGTCACCTTTGCCTGAGATCGCTATCCCGTCGGCGGACATCCCACGGGAATGCCTCTCTCCAGAAGTTCCAGCCGATCGCGGTCCTTTTGCCTGAGAGTTTCCGGGGCGGTTGCTCCTTCGGCGCCGGAAAAAGTGTCCGGTCTCTCCCGTGAATCGGTGTTTACTCTTCGCAGGATTAGGGCTGAAAAGTCAATTCAGGAAACGAGAGGGATTTGAAGTCATGTCACAGCATTTCACGGTCATCGCAGAATTTGCGGCTCCCGCCGAGAGCTTCGAAGCCTTTCTGGAAATATGTCGCTATGACAGCGATCGTTCACTGGCTGATGAAGAAGGCTGTCTGACCTTTGACGTACTCACCCAGCAGGATGCCTCGGACATTATTGTCCTGCACGAAGTCTATACGGGCCGACCTGCTTTTGATGCCCACCTCAAGACACCCCATTTCGAGAAATTCGCTGCTGCTCTTCGCGATCTCAAGATCGAGGAGCGCAATGTCCGCTTTTTCACCCATCAGCATCCCTGAGATAGAGGGGCTGTACCCTCCGCCTGGAAACAGGGGTAAACGGCATTGGCAAAAGGGGCCTGAATGCCCCTTTTTTCATACCTTCTTCCCTCGGGATCAGGCGACAGGATCGCACATGACTCAGACGTAACGACCAGGGAAGAACGCAAAGGGTTTTCGCCATCCAAACCCTCGCCTAATCTGTCTTTTTAGGTTCCTGCGTGACTGAGACAGCATGACACCGTTTTCCTGCTTCCTTCCCTCAATGACAGGGCTTTCCCCGTCGCGGGAAGCAATCACCCGCGCGAACCGTCTGCCGGAAGCCGAGGCACTTGCTGCCCTGCTGGTCAGCGCAACTCTGGGTGAGCCGTTTCTGGAGCAGATAGACCAGCAGGCACGCTTTCTGGCCACTCATCTGCGTCAGCATGACGACAGGAACGGCGTGGAAAGCATGGTTCAGGCTTTTCCTCTTACTTCGCCTGAAGGGAAAGCCCTGTTCTGCCTCGCCGGAACCCTGTTACGCATCCCCGATTCAGCCACACGCGACACAGTGATTCGTGATCAGATCAGTCAGGGCGCCTGGCTGCAGCATGGCGGGCAAGACCACCCTTTCTTTCTCAACGCCGCGAGCTGGGCCATGTCTACCTCATCCCGCCTGCACAATCTGACAGGAGGGCTGCGCCGCCTCGCCATGAAAAGTGGCGCACCTTTCATCCGCCATGGGGTCGAGCGCGCCATTACCATGATGGGCAGTCAGTTTGTACTGGCCGAGACCCTTTCTCAGGCGCTCAGACGCAGCCGAAAGGCCGAAGAGAAAGGATTTTCACTCGCCTTTGCTGCCCTGCATGAAACGGCCCTGACAACCGAAGAAGCCGATCGTGCGGGGCGCGAGGTTATGGCAATGATCGAGTCCCTGGGACGGCATGCCCGGGGCGTGGCACTCTATGATCGCCCCTCCCTGTCACTCAGGCTCTCCGCTCTGCATCCGCGCTTCGAACGCAGCCAGACAGCGCAGGTAATGAGCAGGCTTCAGCCTTTTCTCGTCGAACTCGCCTTGCGCGCCAAGAGCGGAAATATCCAGCTGGTTTTTGATGCCGAGACCAGCGATATGCTCGGCCTGAGCCTCGATCTGTTCGACGCCTTGTGTCACATGCCCGAGCTGAACGACTGGAATGGGCTCGGCTTTACGGTCCAGGCCTATGACAAGCGTGCGCTTCCCCTGATCGATCATCTGATAACACTTGGTCTTGAGACCGACCGACGCATCACATTGCGTCTGGTAAAAGGCGATTACTGGGAGAAGGAAATCCGGCAAAGCCAGGCACAAGCAGCGCGCGATTATCCGGTATTCACACGCAAATGCCACAGTGATGTCAGCTTCATCGCCTGCGCCAGACGAGCGCTCGAAGTCCCTGATGCGCTTTATCCCCAGTTCGCCACCCATAACGCACGCAGCATTGCCACGATCCAGGCGCTGGCATCTCCCTGGAAGCCCGGCCTGTATGAATTCGGCTGTCGACACGGCATGGGCGAAACGCTGTATGCACCGCTCGTTCAGCCACATATGCGCATCGCTCAATGCCGTGTCCTGATGCCGATAGGCGCTGATCACCAGTTTACACCTTTTCTCATACGACGTCTGGTCGAAGCCGGTTCCTCTTCGTCCTTCCTCAATCAGGCCGCGAACGGATCCGTGACCCTGGACGAACTGATTGCAGATCCAGTCAACCAGACACGCAGCTTTCTTCCGCATGGTATGCCCAATACCAACATCTCTTTGCCCTGCGATCTGACGTTGCCGGAACGCCAGAAGGCACACGCGCCTGATCTGAATGATGATCTGACCCTGAATTTCTTCGCCACGACCCTGCCCGACACATTGCATGCGTTTCAGGCTGGCCCCATGGGACCAGCCATGCCCAGGGTAGAAGGGCGCTCACATCCAATTCGTAATCCCGCCAACCATACCGATCAGGTGGGCATCACGCATTATGCCCGACCGCGCGATATCGATGCCGCGCTCAACGCTGCCGAGACCGATCAGATCTGGCGGCGTATGTCAGCCGAGGACCGTGCCATTCAGCTCGATCGCCTGGCTGAAACACTGGAACAGGATCAGAATCCTCTTCTCGCGCTTCTGATACGTGAAGGAGGCAAATCTCTCGCCGGTGCATGTAACGAATTGCGCGAGGCAATTGATTTGTTGCGTTACTACGCCTCCCAGCTTCGTACCCTTTCGGAAACGGGGCTGATCGGTGCACCACTCGGGACAATCCTGTGCATCAGCCCCTGGAATTTCCCTCTGGCAAGCTTCATCGGCCAGATTGCTGTCGCTCTTGCTGCTGGCAATGTCGTGATCGCCAAGCCAGCAGAAGAAACACCATTGATTGCCGCCCATCTCGTCACGCTGTTTCTCGAAACCGGTCTCCCGGCAAGGGCCCTTCAGCTTCTGCCCGGCGAAGGCAATGTCGGTGCCTCTCTCGTAGCTGATTCCCGTATCGATGGCGTATTATTTACCGGCTCGACCGCAGTCGCAAAAACCATCAGCCGTGAATTGCTTGGCCGTACAGGACGCACTGGTCAGCCCGTCCCTCTTCTTGCTGATACAAGCGGGCAGAATGCCATGCTGGTGGACAGCACGGTTTCGCCAGAACAAGTCGTGCCCGATATTCTGGTTTCCGCTTTTGACAGCGCAGGTCAGCGCAGTGCCTCGCTTCGTGTGCTTCTGGTGCAGGAAGAGGGAGCAGATGCACTGATCCAGGCGCTTCAGTCAGCCATCAGCGCACGCCATGTAGGCGCCCCTGATCAGCTGAAATGCGATATAGGGCCGGTTATCTCGGCTGCCGCCCGAACCCGGATCGAAGACCATGTCGATCGTATGAGACGAGCGGGTTATCGTGTCTGGCAGCCCGATCTGCAGGCCGAGACCCTGAATGGCCATTTCGTGGCGCCAACCCTGATCGAAATAGGGCGTGTGGCCGATATCGGCCCCGAGGTTTTCGGACCGGTTCTGCATATCAGGCGCTATGCCCGCCACGAACTCGACGGGGTTATCGATGCTCTGAACGCTACCGGCTACGCGCTCACTTTCGGCGTACAAAGCCATTTGCGTGACACGGTGGAACGCGCCTGCGCCCGCATTCGGGCAGGTAATATCTATGTCAATCGCCCGATCATCGGCGCGACTGTGGGAATGCAACCCTTCGGAGGGCATGGGCTTTCCGGATCGGGGCCCAAGCTGGGCGGGCCTCTTCTTCTGCCGCGTCTGATGCATGGGGCACCCTGCCCGCTCACGGCAGAAACAACAGCACCTGCACCATCAGCCGCACGCGCGTTTCTGGCCTTTCTCGAACCACGTGACCCGCCCTCGGCACGGAAGGTACGCGCGGTCATTGCTCATGGCCTGTGCGGACTCAGCCTCGACTTGCCTGCCATATCCGGCGAAACGAACCGCTACACCCTGCGCCCCAAGGGAATCGTACTTTGCGCCTGTGAGAGCTGGCCAGCCTTGCTTCATGCCGTGGGTCTGGCTCTTGGTACCGGCAATTCGGTTCTGGTCCTTGCCCCTGATCCGGCGGTTGAATGGCTACGCCAAGTGTCACGTCAGCTTGCCAATCTGATCACCCGCGTCAATCCGGGCGCCCTGCCAGAATGCGACGTCATGCTGATCCAGCGTGGTGCCGAAACAGCAGAACAGGCTGCTCTGACCATCACGGCGCGTGAAGGCCGGGTCGTGCCTGTTTACGATCTTGATACAGTACAGCCCGAATGGTTACTGAGCGAGGTGGTCACAACCTTCAATCATGCTGCCATCGGTGCCGATCTTGCTCTGGTCGCAGGCTCCTGATCTCCCTGACATCACAAAGAGCCTGTCCTTCATCGCAATAAAACCTTCGTTACGGGTTGTCACGCGGGTCTGTTTCCGTTCTGTTAATGTATTGATCCAGCCCGAACCTCTCTCGGAGTACCCCGCTTGACTATCCGTCTCTTCCGCGCCGGCACATTCCTGACCGTCCTGTTACTGGGCACGCGCGTTCTGCCTGCGCAGGCTGCCCAGCCTCAACATGATCAGCCCCAGCCCGAAGCGACGCCGCTTCCCTCACCACTCCCTCAGGCCAAGGACGTCGCTTTTCCAGGTACGCTCAGACTCAGCGTCAATGCGACCGACCTTGCCCATCACGTCATGACCATGCATGAAACCCTGCCCGTGCCACAATCGGCGCGTGAAGCAGGCGATCTCGTTCTTCTCTATCCGAAATGGATTCCGGGAGGCCATGCACCCGAAGGCACCATTACCCAGCTGGGCGGCCTGAAGATTACCTCTGAAGGCAAACCCCTTTCCTGGCTGCGTGACCCAGTGGATGTCTTTGCCTTCCATGTTCCTGTTACAAAGGCGCAGACCCAGATTGATGTCGATTTCAATCTGCTTTCGCCCGTGACCGATAATGAGGGGCGCGTTGTCATGACACCCCATATCGTGAACGTGCAGTGGAACGAGGTCTCCCTCTATCCAGCCGGTTACTACTCACGCAATATTCCTGTCCAGGCGAGCGTGAAGCTGCCTCATGGCTGGCAGGCAGCCACGGCTCTGCGCCCGACAGGTCCTGCTGTGGGCGACACCCTGACCTTCGGTACCGTGCCCTATAACACACTGGTCGATTCACCGATTTTTGCGGGTGCCTATTTCAAAAAGATCGCCCTTAACGCACCGGGCGGCGTGCCGGTCACACTCAACATGGTGGCCGACAAGCCGGGTGATCTGGCCTATGACGATGCCGAACTTCAGATTCATCGCAATCTCGTCACGCAGGCCCTGCTGACTTTCGGCTCCCAGCATTACGCGCATTACGACTTCCTGATGGCACTGACCGATGAGCTGGGCCGTATCGGTCTGGAGCATCATCAGTCGAGCGAAGACAGCGTAAGCGAGGATTATTTCACGGACTGGAAACATTCCTTCCCGCAGCGCGACCTGCTGGCGCATGAATATACCCATTCCTGGAACGGCAAGTATCGACGCCCTGCCGATCTGTACGGCGCTACTTTCAATGCCCCGCAGCGCGGTTCTCTGCTCTGGGTCTATGAAGGGCAGACCGAGTTCTGGGGTAACATTCTTGCTGCACGCTCCGGCCTTGTGACGAAGGAACAGGGTTTCGACTCCCTTGCACTCATGGCTGCAACCTATGACGCGCAATCAGGCCGTAGCTGGCGCCCTGTAGCTGACACCACCAATGACCCGATCATCGCCCAGCGTTCGCCGCTCTCATGGCGCGATTTCCAGCGTTCGGAAGATTATTACGTGGAAGGTCAGCTGGTCTGGCTCGATGCCGACATGATGATCCGCAAGCTCTCACATGACACGAAATCGCTTGATGATTTTGCCAAGGCGTTTTTCGGCACGAATGACGGCAGCATCATTGTGAGCACCTATACATTCGACGATGTGGTTCTGACCCTGAACAAGGTAGTACCGTATGACTGGGCCAGGTTCCTGCATGACCGTATCAGCACAGTACAGAAACGCGCACCTCTGAACGGTCTAGAAGCCGGCGGTTACAAGCTGGTCTATACCGACAAGGAAAACGCCTTCGAAGCCCAGGCAGGCAAGAACTATCACCGCTTGCCGCTGCGCTTCTCTCTTGGCGTAATCATCAACCAGAAAAACGGCTCACTTGGCACAGTTGCCTGGGACAGCCCGGCGTACAAGGCTGGTCTCGCCATTCATGACGTGATTGTCGCTGTCAATGGCGATACCTTCACGTCCGAAGGGCTGGTTGATGCCGTCAAAGCGGCCAAGAGCGACAAAACGCCCATCATCCTGCTGGTCAAGACCGGATCACATTATCATACAGTCTCGATCCCTTATTATGACGGCCTGCGCTACCCCCATCTCGAACGCATCGAGAACACTCCGGACCGTCTGACAACGCTGTATTCAGCACGTCACTAAGCCTTCAAGCGAGAGAGTATTCATCCGGATACTCTCTCAGGGAAGCCTGGATACCCCAGGGGTTTCATGAAGGCTTTCAGGAGGAAACAGACTCCCGAAGCGCATCCCGATTCAGGCGTAACCTGCGTGGAAGATTTCAACCTTTCCCGTACAGATACCGGGGTTGCCCCCTCGTTCACGGCGCTGATGAACAGGCCTCTTCATAAATCTACGGTATCGCAATAAAATTGAATTCCAGTCTCTGCCCCGGCACATTGAAATGGGGTTTGACGCGTAGCGTCATGGCAGGACAGGCAGGGCCAAGGACTTCGGCAATGATCCGCTGGCAGGGAACAAAAATACTGCTGTCGGGAATCATATAAGCCAGATGAGTGATGTCTTCTGGAACCAGACCATTAGTGGCCAGAATTTCCCGGATACGGGCCAAAGCGTTCTGGCATTCGTCGATCAGGCTCTCCGGCACCTGTCCATCAGCATCAAGTCCTGTCACACCATAAACGGTCACACTGTCTTGCAGCACAGGACGGGAAGAAGATGAGGAGTGATCGTGCATGACCCAGAGCATATCGCAGAATCCCGACCCTGCCCATCGCTTATGCATGGAAGATATGGCTCCCGTTCAAAGTATCCATGCTTCCTGTGCCAGTTGGGAGGGGTTGGGCGTGATTCTCACCGGGCCATCAGGTTGTGGCAAATCAAGCCTTCTGCTGCGTCTGATCGATGCCGGATTTGCGCTTGTCGGTGACGACCAGATCCTGATGGAACAGGAACATGCCCGCCCTGCTCCTGCTCTTGCCGGACTGATCGAGATACGCGGTCTGGGCATTGTGCGCATACCGCATCTATCCGCAACGCGGGTCGTGCTGCAGATCGATCTGACACGTCATGCGCCTGTGAAACGCCTTCCGGATTACGCCATCGATCCAAAAACAGGTATCTGGCACCTGACTCTTGATGCGTTCCACGCCGATGCCGTCGCACGGATACGATCAACCCTGCGCTGTATCCGCGGTGAATTCACGCTGCTTTGTGGTGTGAATGGCGGTTTGGAGGTATTGCCCCCCTTCCCCCTGAAGCGTGAAGAAAGCTAATGTCAGCTCATGTATCCCGGCTTTGAGGACAGGAGAAGCGGTCTGTGATTTCCGCGCGACGCGTGCTGCTGGTCACGGGACTCTCCGGGGCTGGCAAATCTTCCATTCTGCGCATTCTTGAGGATATCGGTTATGAAGTAACCGATAATCCACCTCTGAATCTGCTGGATGCACTCGTCGCCCGCACGGAACATCCTCTTGCTATTGGTATTGATGCCCGTACGCGCGGTTTCGAAGCCAGCGCCGTGCTCAACGCATTGGCCACGCTGCGCGCCCGGCCCGGTCCGCAACATGTCGAACTGATCTACGCCACCGCCGAAAGCGATGTGCTGCTGCGTCGTTTCACCGCTACCCGACGGCGTCATCCGCTCGATAACAGCACTGATAGCGGCCCAGGTCTCATGGCCTGTATCGAACAGGAAAACGATCTGCTGACCCCCCTGCGGGGTACAGCTGATCTGGTCATTGACACCTCTGATCTGCCGCCGCCCGATCTGCGACGTCTCATCGAGTCGCGTTTCGGCCATCAAAATGATGGCGACTCGATGACGACCACGCTTCTGTCTTTTGCCTACCCAGCAGGCCTGCCGCGTGAAGCCGATCTGGTGTTCGATGCGCGCTTCCTGCGCAACCCTCATTACGATGCCATCCTCAAGGCCCGGACCGGCCTGGAAGAAGACGTGCGCGAATACGTGCAGACAGATCCTGATTACCACTCTTTCTTTTCTCAGATTGTCTCCTTACTCAGACTTGTACTGCCCCGCTTTGTCGCCGAAGGAAAAAAGCATGCGACAATCGCTATCGGCTGCACTGGCGGACAACATCGCTCTGTAACGCTTGTTGAGGAAATTGCCGCTGCTCTGGTCAGATCGGACGACATTACACTCTTGTCAGATGGCCCAATCGCCGTCATGCATCGGGAACTGGCACGACAGGGGCGCAGCTCCTGGCGTTGGGTTCGCCCCCCGCAGCACCGTGTCACACCGGATGAACAGATACGGACAGAGCCGTCTTGATAATCGTGACAGATGACCAATATCTCGTGGGGTCGCCAGAGATCTGGCGTTACAGACCCCTCGAAGGAAGGCCCCGATGATCGGGATCGTTCTTGTTACCCACGGTTCTCTCGCCCAGTCTCTTCTCGAAATCGTCACCCATGTGATGGGGCCGCAATCCCAGATTGCCGTTATGGGCATCATGCCTGATGATGATGTCGTTCTATCCCGCGCCCATCTCAATGCTGCCATCAGCTCGGTTGATACCGGCGATGGTGTGCTTCTCCTGACCGATATGTTCGGCAGCACCCCTTCCAATCTGGCTCTGTCCCTGCGTCTTGAAGGTCGCGTTGAAGTACTGGCAGGCGTCAACGTGCCGATGCTGGTCAAGCTGGCAAAGACGCGCTGCACACGCAGCCTGGCCGAATGCGCCGAGCTGGCCACCATGGCAGGACGCAAATATATTGCCGCCGCCTATCAGCTGCCCGAGTCCTGTTTGCAAGGCGGCAAAAGCTGTGAAATGGTGGTAACAACTACCATGAGCTACCCACCCCCTATTTCTCCGCTTCTGACCCCGCTGCGGCAGGTCGCCCGATGAGCACAGGTCCGACGCTGGAACGCGATGTGACCATCGTCAACCGGCTCGGCCTTCACGCCCGTGCCGCGGCAAAATTCGTCACGCTTGCCGAAAGCTTTGATGCTGTTATCGAAGTCAGTCGCCATGGCCAGCGCGTCTCTGCACTGTCGATCATGGGACTGATGATGCTCGGCGCCGGACGCGGTGAAATGATCAGAATTCTGGCCAGTGGCCCTCAGGCCAGCGCAGCCATCGATGCCCTGGTCCTTCTCGTTTCCGACGGCTTCGGCGAACGTGATTAAGAGATTACGCCGACCCTCCAACGATATTACCCTGCCCGACGACCGGCCTATGAAAATCCTGCAGGGTACGGGAATCTCTGCCGGCGTCGTTATTGCACGTGCAAGCCTTACTTTCGAACGCCCCTTGCCCGTTATCGAATCCCTGCCTTCGCCGCTTACGGCCGAAGCGGAAAGCGCACGTCTCGATCAGGCCATTGCCCTGACTCTCAAGCAGCTCAAGAAGCTGCGAGGCAAGCTTAGTGGCCTGCCCGATGAAGGGCGCATCGAGATCGATGCAATGCTTACCGTCTACGAACATATGCTCAGCCATTCCCGTCTGGTGCGCGCCGCGCATCGCCGACTGAACGAAGACGGGCTAACCGCAGAAGCTGCCGTGCAGCTTGAAAGCGACATTCTGGCTGCTCAGGCCGGCCCTCAACCCGGCATGCCGGAAGAGGAAATAGAAGGGGCAAGGCGGCGCGAAGGCGAGTTCCGGGAAGTGGCTCGCAGGCTGCTGCGCAATCTGACAGGTGTATCGTTTCGCGCTTTTTCCGATATTCCAGGCGGGTCTATTCTGGTGGCGGAGCAGATCCGTCCCGCCGATGCGGCTGTCATTGATCCGAACCGTATAGCGGCCGTACTCTCCGAAGGGGGCGGGGCCACAGATCATACCGCCATTATGCTGCGTGCGCTGAACGTGCCCGCCGTGTTGGCCGTGCCGAATCTGACTGATCTTGTCGAGGAAGGCAGCCTCCTGATCGTTGACGGATCGAGCGGACAAGTCGTGATCAGCCCAGATTCGGCGACACTGGCCGAAGCCCGCAGCGCGATGGCGGAAGAAGCCAAAGAGCGCAAAGGTATCGGGCGTTTGCGTCGTCTTCCAAGCCGGATGGTGAGCGGCGAGGATATCGAACTTCTGGCTAATATCGAGCTCACCAATGAGCTTCCATTGCTGCACCGGAATGGCGCAACAGGGATTGGTTTGTTGCGTACGGAATTCCTGTTCGATGAAACCGAACCTCTGCCCGATGAGGACGGGCAATACGAAGCCTATGCCGAGCTTGTTGCCGATATGCAGGGTATGACCACGACGATCAGGGTCCTCGACTGGGGCGGAGAAAAGGGTCTTGCCCGTCTCAGACAACTGGGAATTCATGACGAAGCTGAAGAAGAAAATCCGGCCCTCGGTGTAAGAGGACTCAGGCTGCTTTTACGTCATCCGGAGATTCTTGAAGCCCAGCTTTGTGCAATTCTGCGCGCCAGTGTCGAAGGAAATTGTCGTATTCTTCTGCCAATGATCAGTTCTGTGAACGAGGTGATCGCAGCCAGACAGATTTATGAGCGCTGCGCCAGGAGACTTCGACGACGCGGAGTCAAACTGTCAGGAGAACTGCCCCCTCTTGGCATTATGATAGAGACACCCGCAGCCGCACTGACGGTGGGTGCGCTTGTTCGTCAGGCTGATTTTTTCGCACTCGGCACCAATGACCTGACCATGTACACTCTGGCTGTAGATCGCTCTGCGGCCATGGGATCAGAACTGTATACTGCGCTTCATCCGAGCCTTCTCAAATTGCTGCGGCTCTCGGTAGATGAGGCCTTGCGCTCCCATCGTCCTATCTGCGTCTGCGGCGAGATGGCCGCTGATCCACGTAGCGTGGCTCTACTGATCGGTATGGGATTGCGCTCGTTTTCGATGTCCGCCGCTTCAATCCCTGCTGTAAAGCGCATGATCCGTTCCCTGAGCATCGAGGCCTGCGACGACCTCTACCGTCGTGCCATACTCGTGGAAGATCCGATTGAACTGACGAAACTGGTACGCAATTTCGCCAGTTAGGAAGATGCGGCTTCCGCCCCAGAGCGGAGGCCGCACCCTTTAGTCTCAGTGACGGAGGTCTTCAGGTACCTTGCCGCCGTTTTCCGACAGCTTCTGCATAACCTGACGGATCAGCCAGACATTCATAGCGGCGCTGTCATCGGTACTTTCAGAGTAATGAAGTTCCTGGGCCAGATGCTTGCGCGCCTCAAGCGAGCTGTCCATATCGAGCAGCTTTAGCAGATCGACAATGGAAGTGCGCCAGTTGAGGGTCTGACCCTTTTCAGAAGCGAGACGGGTCAATACGGCATCGACATCAACAGGAGCACTCGGTGCCGAAGGCGTTGCGGAAGATGACGCGTCCTGACTGGAGGCAGATGCCGCACTGCCTGCCGACCCGCTTGCAGGAGCAGCTTCCGCATGACCGAAAATCTTTGTCATGATTGTGCTGAAAATGCTCATATCTGGTTCTCCTCGACGAATAATGCGCAAATCCCGATCATGGGATCAGGTTTGATAATATTTCGTTCAGTAACGAAAATTGACATGTTGCTTCAGCGCATCAGTTGCGCCGCAATATGCCTTATCGCATCAGAGAGATGAAGGTTTTGTATTGCATAGTGGTTTTTCTGACACACCCCTGAGGCCTGGTCGCCTCATTGCCCTGGGACACGAACCCCGATAGGCGGAATTTTCCGCCTTTTTTGAGGATCAGCTCACGCGATGTCGTCCAGCCCAGATGTCCATTTCATTTCCGGCCTTCCCCGTTCGGGTTCGACACTTCTTTCCGCCTTGCTCTCGCAGAATCCGGCTCTTGTCACCTCGGGCCGTACCTCACCCGTCGCCCCCATGATCCTGCGTGTTTCCTCTCTTATGGCGGAAGGGGAATATGCCTGCGATTTCGACGCCATCCGTCGTGATCGGGTACTCCGCCAGATTCTTGACAGCTACTATGCCCCGGACGCCGATCGACGCATCATCATCGATACGCACCGGGACTGGTGCGCCCGGCTTGGGCTGATTGACACGATCTTTCCCAAAGCAAGGGTAATCTGTTGCGTACGGGATCCGATCTGGATCATGGACTCCCTGGAACGACTGATCGTACGCGACCCGATCCTGTCATCACATCTCGTACCAATCGGAAGACGCGCCACCCAGCATGACAGGCTCGATCACCTTCTTTCGCCAGATGGCGTGTTTGGTTATGCATGGCGTGTGCTGATCGAGGCCTTTCATGGCCCTTTCGCCAACCGACTCATTCTGATCGATTACGATTATCTTGCGCGCTACCCAAAAGCCGTACTGTCGGCACTGACCCGGGAACTGGACCTTCCTGCCCATGACTATGACCTCGATCATGTCGAGAGTCTCGATCACGGAGCTTTTGACCAGACGCTGGCCACGCCCGGCCTGCATAGGTTGCGGCCCAAGGTAGAATTCGAGGCACGACGCTGCATTCTGCCTCCTTCAGTACAGGAACGTCTTGCAGGCGGCATGTTCTGGCGTACCCCTCAGGCAGCCGAAAACGGCGTGCGCATTCTTGCCTGAGGGCTGCCCGTGTATGTCAGAATATCAGAACAGTCTTGCCGATACTCGTGCCGCTTTCGCTTTCTCGATGCAGTGCAACAACAGTCGCAGCACTCAGACCCTGCAGGCGTCTGTGCTCTGTGGGCACGAGATCTCCGGACTGTACCAGAGAGGAAACTTGCTCGAGAATTTCATGCTGGCGCGCGCGATCAGACGTCGCAAAAAGCGAGCGCGTAAACATGAATTCCCATGAAATTACAGCACTTTTACGCTTGAAACCCATGATGTCGAACCGGGCAGGATCGTCAATAAGACTGAGATGCCCCTGAGGCGCCAGGATCTCCTCATAGCACGCCTGATGCTGATCGCTTGCGGTCAGGGATGCAATATGGGTGACATTTTCCAGACCCAGTGCCCTGATCTGCGCCACCATGTCACCACGATGATCGATCACATGATGCGCGCCCATTTTCTGCACCCAGTCACGCGTTTCAGCACGGGATGCTGTGGCGATCACGGTCAGCCCAGTCAGTTTGCGTGCAATCTGGATCAGGATTGAGCCCACACCTCCGGCACCGCCCACCACAAGCAGTGCTCCTGACGTCAGATGGTCAACTGCAAGACGGTCAAACAGCAGTTCCCAGGCGGTTACTGCAGTCAAGGGCAAAGAGGCTGCCTGCCCCCAGTCCAGCCCTGCGGGCATATGACCGACCAGCGTTTCCTCAACGAGTTGCAACTCGGCATTGCTCCCCTGACGCATCAACGCGCCTGCATAGAAAACATGATCTCCCGGGCGGAAAAAGGTGACATCCGGCCCGACCGCCTCGACAGTTCCGGCAGCGTCCCAGCCCAGAACACGCCATTCGTCTCCCTCAAGCGCGCCGGCGCGCTGACGGATCTTGGTATCAACCGGATTGATCGACACGGCCTTGACCCGGACAAGCAGGTCGCGCCCCTGGGGTGGCGACGGATCGGGGAGTTCTAGATCCTGCAGGATGTCAGGTGCGCCTTGCCCCTTGTAACCAACCGCTTTCATGCGGATCTCCCTCTTCGTGAAAGCTCGACGAAGAGAGAAGCCTAACACACCGGTCTTGAACGAAGCAGCATTTTAGAACGCCATTCAACAGATAGGCCTCAGTCAGGCCGGACGAACGAGCTCATAAAGGGCTACAGCTGCAGCATTGGACACATTCAGGCTTTCCATATCCCCGGGCATATAGACACTGGCGATTTCATCACAGCTTTCACGTGTCAGACGACGCAGCCCGGCACCCTCGGCGCCCAGCACCAGCGCTACACGACGGCCTGTATAGCTCGGCCCGTTCAGAACCGAGCCACCGGCATCGAGCCCCACGGTCCAGAGACCGGCATTCTGCAACTGGGCAATGATACGCGACAGATTGACCTCACGCAGAACCGGCACAACATCGAGTGCGCCGGAGGCCGCTTTTGCAAGCGCCCCGCCTTCCTGCGGCGTGTTGCGATCCTGAACCACGAGTGCCGCGGCACCGAAAGCCGCAGCCGAACGCAGAATGGCCCCGATATTGCGCGGGTCGGTTACCTGATCGAGAATCAGCAACGGACCCTCACGGCCTTCAAGAACCTCATCGAGAAAAGGCGGAGTCAGGGGTTCGACACGCAAGCATACCCCCTGATGCACGGCATCGCGCTCGCAGAGCAGATCAAGGCGCTGGCGTTCCACCACATTGGGGGAAATCCGTATTGGCACCTGTCTGGATTCGAGCGCCGACAACCCCTCTTTTGTCACGAGCAGTTCGTGCAGGTGGCGATCCGGATTACGCAGGGCGGCCTCAACCGCATGCAGACCATACATCCAGTAACCGCTGGCTGCGGCGCGCCCCTCGGCAGAGCGGCCCGAACGGCCTGACGGGGAGCGGGGAGAAGACGGGCGTGAAGGGCGTTTCGACATGAAGGTTCTTCTAGAGGAACCCTCATGTCATGCAACAAAAATGAAGAATGCCCGTTGACACCAATCCTGATCCGCCATATTTCCCGTCCCGACCTGGAGAGATGCCCGAGTGGCTAAAGGGGGCGGACTGTAAATCCGCTGGTGTACGCCTACGTTGGTTCGAATCCAACTCTCTCCACCAGGTCCCTTCCCTTTTGAATCATGAATGCAAAGAGCGCTATCCTGCTGTTCTACAGGCTGATGGAATGCGTAATGGCTCGACAAAGCAATCTCATTTTCCGACCTGCCTTGTAAGCTGAAGATGCATTGCTTCCCGCAGGCTCCACGTTACACAGTCTGAAATCTGGTAGTGCCTGAACAGGTTCCGGGCGGTCTGTAGGACTGCGCCCGCCCCTCGCAGCGTAACCATGAATTTCAGGAGTGTGATGTCAATGCGTTCTGACTCGATCCGCCAGCAGTTTTCAGAGCGGATAATTTCCTCCAGGCATGGTCGCACGGCCAGGAGGCTTTCGCGCTCCTTGGCCACTGCGTGTCTCGGCATCACCTGTCTTGGGCTGTCCGTAGCGACGGCTTGGGCCGAACCGCGCAAGGTCATTCTGGATGATGACGGCTTTGCCCTTGCTCAATGGATGGTGATCAAGGCGCCTGATGTGCAGGTTCTCGGTGTCACGACCGTCACCGGCGATGCCTGGGCGAAGGAAGCCACCGCCATGGCCCTGCGTGGTGTCGAGATCGCCGGGCGTCCTGACCTGCCGGTCTATACCGGTGCCAGTTTCCCTCTGGTGAATACAGAAGCCCAGACGGAACGCTGGGAAACGCTTTACGGCAAGCTCGTCTGGAAAGGTGTCTGGATGAAGCACTGGGTGGAACCCACCCTGCAGAAGCTGCCGCCCTATCATGGGCCCGATGTGGTGCCTGATTTGCCGCAGGGCAATCCGACTGTCAAAGCACAGTCGGAACGTGCAGCTGATTTCATGATTGATATGGTGCACCGCTATCCGCATCAGGTCTCGATCATCGCAACCGGTCCGTTGACCAATCTCGCCTTGGCCCAGCGTCTCGATCCGGAATTTGCCTCGCTCGCCAAGGAGCTGGTTTATATGGGAGGCAGCCTCAACCCGCGTCAGACACGCCCCGATGAAGTTGCCCATCAGTTCGCGCGTGAATTCCTCAATGCGCCGCGCCGTGAATTCAATATCCGCTTCGATCCTGAAGGGGCCAGTATTGCCCTGCGTGCACCTTGGGCAAAAATCACCATGATTCCTGTCGATCCATCGACAGATACCGAGCTGACGCCCGCGCTTCTCAAGCGTCTCTCACGTTCCGACACGCCTGTTGCCCGCTCGCTCAAGACAAGGGAAGCCGGTTTTCCGCTCTGGGACGAAATTGCAGCGGCCGTCTGGCTTGACCCCAGCCTGATTACCCGGAAAGCCGATCTCTATGTCGATGTGAACACGCAGTTCAACGCATCCTACGGTGACATTCTGTCCTGGTCACCCGGTTACCAGCCCGGACTGGGAGAAGGCCGAACAATCGTCGTACAGAAAATCGATATCCCCCGCTTTGAAGATCTGATGGACCGCCTCGTTGCCGCCCCGCAAAAGCCCCTGAGCGGCAGACCTCTCCCCTGAATACTTTCTACAGAAACTGTGGCGCAGCCAGATTTGGCAGTGCCACAACAGGCATTTCAGAGCCTGAGATGCGGAAACGTATTTCTCGGGCAGCTTTCCATGCTATCTACGAAAACTGTCCGACAATTTCCGATTTCCACGGGGAATCTGCCCCTCGTCTCGCGCAGGTCGTGCTGGCAACCTTCTGACCAAAGGCAAGGACATCATGCAAGGCTTTGTGTGAGGGATGTCCCAGCGCTTCGGGTGTGAGAAGACCGTTTTCATGCAGCCCAGCAAGAAGCCCGGCCATGAAACTGTCTCCCGCCCCTACCGTATCGACCACTTGGGTCGGGATGGCATCGGCATGGGCATGTGAGACACGACTCCAGCCGCTTACACCGTCCTTGCCATGGGTAATCACCACTACTCTGGCTCGGTGCTGAAGCCATAATGTCGCAGCATCCCCGTGAGCCAGACCGGGGAAAAGCCAGTCGAGATCCGCACCACTTATTTTGATGATATCGGCAGCCCGCAGCAGCCTGTCGATACGCGCACGATATCCGACCTCGTCACGCACCAGAGAAGCACGGATATTCGGATCAAAACTTACCAGACGCGATCCGCCGGTCTCGCGCAGAAAAAGCCGTTCATAAGCCGAAGCCGTTGGCTCACGTATCAGCGCAATCGAGCCGAAATGCAGCGTACCCACTCCGGCGAGCGCTTCATTGGAAGGTATTGTTTCGACAATACGATCGGCTGCGCCTTCATCGTAGAATGCATAGGCAGGTTCGGCCTGATCAAGACTGACAAAACCCAGCGTCGAGGGCGCGTTCAGCCTTTGCAGAAAACGCTGGCCTACCCGGCTCTCTGTAAGACCGGCGACAAACTGGTCGCCAAACAGATCGGTTGAGACGGCACAACCATACTCGGTTGGAACACCCAGCCTGCCTAGTGCACGAGCCACATTATAGGACGAGCCGCCCAGACAGGGGCGATACGCCCCGCCTCCTTCTGCCTGAACGGGAATAAAATCGATCACTGCCTCACCAAGGCAGAGAACAGAGTCTGTCATGGCTGTTTTTTCCACCCCATACAGGCGAGTCATTCATACCGGCGCAAAACGTTGACTTCAGAAACCCGCTGCCGTGGCTTCGAAGACGGCAGAGGCTTCAGTCGTCTGGGGATCAGAAAAGAGCTGCTCTGCAACTGCCGGACTGAAAGTGAAGGTATCACAGCCCAGGGAAGCCAGACGTGCCATATCCTCGGCGTGACGAAGACTGGCAACCAGCAGGCGCGTCGATGTACCGCTTGCAGCCAGAATGGCCCGCATTTCGGTAATAACCGCCAGCGCATCGCGCCCGCTGTCACCGATACGTCCGAAATAGGGTGCAACATAATCAGCACCGGCTGCCGCAGCGGTCAGGGCCTGATGAGCGACATAGACCGCTGTCAGCGTCGTGCGCACGCCACGCGCATGCAAAGCGGCAACTGCTCTTATGCCATTCTCGGTAATTGGCACCTTGACCACGAGACGTGGGTCAAGAGCAGACAGGGCCAGGCCGGTTTCAATCAACGCCTCGGTTTCTGTACCCCAGCACTGGGCCTGCACCTCGTGCACAGGATAGGCCAGTATCTCACTTACAAGCGGCGTCAGATCATCGAGGCGACTATGCAGCCCGGCACGATCAAGAATGGTCGGATTGGTTGTGACACCATGAAACAATCCGGTTGGAAGCCAGCGGGCAAGCGCAGCCCGATCGGCTGTATCAAGAAACAATCTCAGACCTTGGCGTTCGCCCGGTGCGGCTCTGTGAACCATGTCATCCTCCTGACATCATCTGGCCAGCATAGATGGCCGACTTTTGTCTTATTGTCAGGACATATGTTGGTATAGACAAACACATCTGCGTCACCAGCTCGCGTGACGCAAATGACAGATCCAGGAAGACCATCATGACACGAGTGAAGCGTGTATCAGGCAGGAACGTAACATCAGATCGTTCAGTACGCCTGCGCGTGGCCTGGATGTACTACGACCGCAAGATGACCCAGAAAGAGATTGCCGACACACTGGGTCTGGCACGCACCACCGTTATCCGCCTGCTTGAAGAGGTACTGCATCGTGGCGAGGTACAAATATGGATCGCCACTGATTCCGATGAGTCACCAGGCCTCGCGGCCGATCTTGAGAACCGTCTCGGACTGGCTGAAGCCATTATCGTTCCTGATACCCGGAGCCAGGAAGAGGCCAATCACTCTGTCGGCACCGCTCTTGGGCGCTTTCTTTCTGAAACCATACAAGACGGCATGACCATAGGTGTCGGCTGGGGCAGAACACTCAATGCGTCTCTGTCCAGCTTTCGTCCTGCACGCCTGCCAGATACGCGCGTCATTTCGCTCCTTGGCGGCATGATCGAAACAGGGCGTGAGAATACGACTGATTACGCCTGGCAACTGGCCAGCCGCATGGGTGCGGAATGTTTTCTTTATCCGGCACCACTTCTTGTCGACTCTCCTGAGACGGCGAATGTCCTGCGCAAGGCCTGTGGACTTGACCGGCTCGATCGCATGGCAACATCGCTCGACATGGCAGTACTCAGTGTAGGTGATATTGGCGAGACCGCCACATCGTTGTCACGCAATCTCATTTCCTCGCTCGACTATACAGCGCTTGTCGCACAAGGCGCGGTCTGTGACGTGATGTGTCACGCTCTGGATGGGAGGGGTACCGAAGTCGACCACCCCCTGAACAGGAGAATCATGTCTGTTGCGCTCTCTGTGCTGGCTGAAACACGCCAGCTGGTTCTGGCATCCGGCGGGCGAGCCCGAGCCCCGGCCATTCTGGCCGCCATAAAACGACTGGGGTGCCACACCCTTATTACAGATGAAGGTGCTGCACACGCTCTGCTCGATCTGACGGCAGACACACCCTGAGAGCATGGCTGTAATTGCACTGCAAAAGAAAACGCCGCCCTTGCCATGAAGGAGCGGCGCTTCGAAAAAATATAAGAGAAAAGAACAGAAAAAGCTTTTACTTTAGCTTGGCATTACACTGTGAGTAATAGCCGCCACCTTTCTGTATCCATTTCAGGGAGCCATTTCCCCCTGTCTGCTGATTGGCATGATACTGGTCAAGACAGGTTTTCATGCGTGCCTTGCCAGCAGACAGCTTGGCATATTGCGCTGACACAGATCCCGGAAACACCACATTGCCAGAAGCAACCGTGCTGGGCTTTGAAGCAATACCCGCACCAGGGGCTGCAGGGGCATCGGTGGTTACTTTCCTGTCAGCTGCGGCTTCTTTCTCGGCAGGAGGCATGTTCTGTTGCGCAGCCTGGGCCGAAACCTCACCGCACTGAGCCGCCTTGAAATCCTTGTAGGACTGACCGTTCAGCGTACCTGCCTTCTGTGCAGCCTGAAATTTCGCATGACATTCCTTTGCGGTGAGCGCCAGAGCCGGTGAGCTGGCGAACGTCGCGCCTCCGAACATGAGACCGGCCAGAAGCGCATGGCCATGCGAAAATTTCAGTGCCATCGACATTTTCCTTACAAGTCAATGCGGATCAGTTGATCCGCTCGCCATGAAGAACCATGTCCAGACCTTCAAGTTCCTCATCACGCGTCACACGCAGACCAATTGTCAGATCAATGGCTTTCAGGATGATGAAGGTAAAGATCACGCACCAGACAATAGTTACACCGACAGCCTCGGCCTGACGGATAAACTGACTGAAAGATCCTACCACACCGGCAGGGTTTGCATCGGTTGCCGAGAGCGGGCCATAGGCAAACACGCCTGTCAGCAGCGCTCCTACAATACCACCTGTCCCATGAACGCCAAAAGCATCGAGACTGTCGTCATAGCCAAGGCGTGGCTTGAGAATGGCAGACGCCCAGAAGCAGACCACACCGGCTACCAGACCGATAATCAGTGCCGGGCCGGGCAGAACGAAACCGGCAGCCGGGGTGATGGCTACCAGACCGGCCACAGCACCTGAAATGATACCAAGAGCCGTAGGCTTGCGGGAATGAATCCATTCTGCGGCCATCCACGCCATGGCACCGCCGGCTGTGGCAATCTGCGTGGTCAGCATCGCCATGCCGGCACGGCCGTTGGCCCCCCCGGCAGAACCGGCATTGAAGCCGAACCAGCCTACCCAGAGCAGCGACGCACCAATAATTGCATAGGTCAGATTATAGGGCGACATATCGTCATGGCCGTAGCCCCGGCGCTTGCCGAGTACCAGGGCCGCAACAAGGCCCGCAACACCGGAATTGATATGTACAACCGTACCACCGGCAAAATCCACGGCGCCGATACCGGCCACCCAGCCCAGCGGGCTCCAGACCCAGTGTGCGACCGGGGCATAGACAACCAGAGACCAGAGAACCGTGAACACACACAGCGCCGAGAATTTCATGCGTTCAGCAAAACTGCCCGCGATCAGGGCTGGTGTGATAATGGCAAAGGTCATCTGGAACATGACCCACACGCTTTCAGGAATGGTCATCGCCACGGGATTGGCCGAACTGGCCCCCATGGTGAAAGCCTGATCAGCACCCTTGCTGATATGCTCGGCCACGCCATTCAGCATGAAGCGGGACATGTCACCGATCCAGGGCGTGCCTGTACCGAAAGCAAGACTGTATCCCACCACCAGCCAGACAATGCTTGCAATACAACAGATGGCAAAAGACTGGATGAGCGTGGCCAGCACGTTCTTCTTGCGTACCATACCGGCATAAAACAGGCCGACACCGGGAATGGTCATCAGCAGCACAAGCGCCGTGCTGACCAGCATCCAGGAGGTGTCACCGGTATCAATCGCTGCAGGCGCCGCGAAAGCGGGCAGCGGCAGGAGAGCGAGGGAAAAGGGGACAATCGCCTTGAAGATGCGGCTCATATGGCGGTTTCTCCTGTCTCACCGGTACGAATGCGAATGACACTGTCGAGCGGCGAAACAAAGATTTTGCCATCACCGATTTTTCCGGTGCGGGCGGCGTTCAGGATCGCATCGACCACTTCGTCAACGATAGCCTCGGTTACGGCAATCTCGATCTTGACCTTGGGCAGAAAACTGACCTGGTATTCCGCCCCTCGATAAATCTCCGTCTGCCCCTTCTGACGACCGAAACCCTTGATTTCGGTGACCGTTAGGCCTTGCACCCCCAATGGGGTGAGCGCTTCGCGAACATCGTCCAGTTTGAACGGCTTGATAATCGCCGTGATGAGCTTCATTACATCCTCCGCGCCGCAAGAGGCCTCTGTTTCTGCAAACAGTCCTGCTGATTGTGATGAACGCAAATCGTGCCAGTTTCATAACGATATTGGCAAGAGCCCAGAACGATCCATTTCCCATTTCGTGCGACTGCATTAAAAAAGCCACGGTTGTTCAGACTGTGGAGAAATGAGCCCCATGCGACAGATCGATATCTGCATCAACGGCGCTGGCCCGGTTGGAGCGACTCTTGCCTGTCGTCTCGCAGCCTCGGGGCTCAGAATCCTGCTGATTGACCGCGCCCCCCTGCCCGGTATGGAACATCCCTCCCTTGATGGACGCGCCTATGCCATTACCGAAGGGTCACGCCGCATGCTCGATGCTGCCGGAATATGGCCGCACCTGACGGGGCCGACACAGCCAATACGCAGCATCACGGTCAGCGATGGCCGCCCCGGTGAGCCCGCATCACGTCACGGGCTCTGCTTCTCGCCTGATGACGCTCCGGTCGAGAACGGCAGAACCACCCCTTTTGGCTGGATGATCGAGGCGCGGCTGCTGCGCGCTGCCCTGAATCAGGCCCTGACCGCGCATGACGGCATGCTTGAGCTTGCAGCGCCTGAAACGGGCAGTTTTGTTTTCGAACCGGACCATGTCGCAATCACCCTTGGTTCGGGCGTACGCTATAGCGCTGGCTTGGTCATTGCTGCCGAAGGCCGCCAGAGCCCTCTGCGTCAGCAGGCAGGCATCATGGTCACACGCCTGCCCTATAACCAGTGCGGGCTCATCAGTATCATCCACCATGAGAGGCCGCATGAAGACCGGGCTCTTGAACATTTTCTGCCGCAGGGACCTTTTGCCCGCCTGCCTTTGCCAGGCAATGACGAGCACCCCTATCGTTCCGCAATTGTCTGGGCAGAGGCCACAAAACGCGCGGAACGTTTCTACGCCCTCGACCAGAATGGTTTCGCCAGGGCCATCATGCAGCGCCTTGGTGACGATGTCGGGAATGCCGTACCGGTTGGTCGTCGCTGGATCTATCCGCTCTCGGCCCAATATGCGCAGCGCTACACAGCTCCCCGCCTCGCTCTCGCGGGCGATTCTGCTCATGGATTACACCCGATCGCCGGTCAGGGACTGAATGCCGGATTCAAGGATGTCATCGCCCTGACAGCCGTGCTTGAAGAGCGTTTTGCAAAGGGGGGCGATCTTGGCAGTCCTGATCTTCTGATGCGCTACCAGAGGCGCGTTCGCCCCTCAAACATGGCCATGATGGCCGCATGTGACGGGCTCGAACGTCTTTTCGGCAATGATAATCCGGTCCTGCGCTTTGGGCGTGATCTAGGCCTTGGCGCCATGAGCCGCCTGCCAAATCTGCGGCGCGCCTTCGTGAAAAAGGCTATGGGACTATGAGCAGGAAACCCGATCTCGACGCTATCTGGCAGGAAATGCTGAAACAGAGCGATGTATGCTGCGACGTTCTGATCCAGGGGGTATTCGCGACCGGCATCAGTGATCATCGAAACTTCCAGGGCGCGCTTGCCGCTCTTCTGGGCACCAAACTGGCCGACCGGGCACTTTCGGCCCCTGTCCTGTCTGCTTTGGTAACCTCGGCTCTGGTCGCAAATCCCGAAATTGCCGAGGCAGCCGCCGAGGATATGATCGCGGTTTTCGAACGCGATGCCGCCTGCCCCGATTACGTCACCCCTTTCCTGTTCTTCAAGGGCTATCACGCGATCCAGGCCTATCGGATCGCGCACTGGCTCTGGCAGCATGACCGTCAGCATCTGGCACGCCATATCCAGAGTCTGGTCAGCGAACGCTTCGGCCTCGACATCCATCCCGCCGCACAGATGGGTCGACGACTCGTTTTCGATCATGGTGCCGGGATCATCATTGGTGAAACCTGCATTATCGAGGATGATGTCTCGCTGCTTCAGGGCGTAACACTGGGCGGCACCGGCAAGGAAACAGGCAACCGTCATCCCAAGGTACGCCGCGGCGTTCTGGTCGGGGCCGGGGCCATCGTTCTCGGCAATATCGAACTCGGCGAAGGGGCCAAGATCGGCGCCGGTTCGGTGGTGCTGGAAAACGTGCACCCCTATACCACAGTCGTTGGAAACCCGGCTCGCCGCATCGGCACACGTCATACCAGCATGCCAGCCCTTGGTATGGACCAGCGCCTGCCTCCGGTGGATTATGTGATCTAGGGTAGCCTCAATCGAAAGCCTTGCGCACGAGAGAGCCGAGCAGCGTTCCTTCCACCGCCCCCTTTGCCTCTGTGGCACCCAGATAGGGGCCAAGAGCCCCTGCAAGGTTTGAGAGGGTCAACGTCTGGAGCCAGATGCGTCCCGGCCCTGTCAGCCGCGCGAGAAACAGGCCGTCGCCGCCAAAAAGCTTGTTGCGTATGCCAGGCAGCATGGTGATGTCGAACTGTACGCTTTCCTCAAACATGCCCACATGGCCGGGATGGACATCAATCTGCTCACCCGGCGCCAGATCATGCGCGATGATTTCACCACCCAGTTCTGTCCAGAACTGTCCGTAACCCGAGATACGTTGCAGCACGAAGCCTTCGCCGCCAAACAGGCCTGCTCCCAGCTTGCGCTGAAAGGCAAGATCAAGACGCACACCTTCGGTACCAGCTATAAAACCGTGACGATGGACGAGATAGGCGCGGGATCCATCGAGCTGATGTCCGGTGATATGTCCCGGAATCTTGGCAGCGAAAGCGACAATACCCGGGGCGCCCTCTGCGCGATACTCGGTCATGAACAGACCGCCTCCCGCGACCATACGCGAAATCGAGCCGAGAAAACCGCTGTTCCCGGCACCAGCCGTACTGGTAGTCAGGGTAACATTCGGACTCTTCCAGGAGAGTTCGCCCGTTTCGGCTACCAAACGCTCCCCGGGTTGAAGAGCGATCCGCAGCACCGGAAAAAGCGACCCGTCAATCTGCACGTCCATTCCATGCTCCTCTTCCAATACTCAGACACAGGAAATGGCATGATCATACAGAGTCGCACATCGTCAAACTGACAATCCTTATTTTCCTGGATGTACGGGTCAGGAACAATCAGATCAGAGAAATTCCACGTGGCTCTTGAAGCCCAGAAGTACCGCGTCCTTCAGGTTTCCCTGTCCGTTTGGCCTGATGAAAAGCTCGACCATGGGTTGCATCAACACACCACGCAAAGCATGCCAGCCATAATTGGCTTCCATGACGATTGCGTGCCTCTGGATACCGGTCGCCCGATAAGGCAGCACCCCGCCTCTGGCACGAAGCAATTCCTCTGTGCGCTGCACCCCCGGGGAAATAGCCGTATAGCTGAAGGCCAGCGCAATTGTGTCTTCGGGACGTGAAGCCCAGGTACCCCGGCTTATGAGACCGCCGTAGACCTGCCAGTGGCGCAGGGCAACGCGTTTGTCATTATAGAGAAACCCCCAGAGAGCCGTCAGACCTGAATCCGTGTCCTTGCCCTCTGCATCATGCCGATAGGTCATGAATTTCTGATCCATCAGTACCCAGGTATTGTAACTGGCACGATGCTGCCGCTGGGTCATGCCAGTTAGAACGTAAGGCTGACCGTATTGGTCCTCGTGAATGTCCGAAAGCGATGCAGTTGTAAGAGCGGCGCCAATCTTGTAGTGGCCGGGAAGATGGCCTTTCAGCTTCGGTTCCCACCCCAGTTCAAGCGGCAGACGGACACCATTGATATAGGCACTGTTGAATTTGAAACCGGTCCTGTTCATCGAATAGGAAAACATACCCTCTTCGGTCAGATAAAGACCAAGCTGGATATAGGACTGGGACAGGGGTCTCCCTCGGACACGCATCCCCCAGACGCCGGCCGGAAAGGTCGAGGCAAAACCGGTATCAGCCGCGGCACGGGGGCGACCGCAAATAGCGTTGATCTGAAAGGTACAGAACAAGGGACTTGCCACAAAATCGGAGAGCTCGGCCATACGTCCCGCCGCAATGGAGAGTCTGCCACCGTAAAGCGTCTCTTCGCCATAAGCCATGACGAGATGCACCACCACATTGCCACCACCGCCATAGATTTCAGAAGAATGGTTCAGCCAGTCGCCGAACATACGATTGGACGGCGTTCCATAACGTCCGGTCACCACCATATGGGTAGCAAAACCTTTGATATGAGCGATGCGTTCCCAGTCCATATTGAGCGAGAGAGCATATTGTCCCGCATTGCTCGAACCCTGCCGATAATCTCCGACATCTCTGGTCGGTTTGGTAACAGCAGCCGCATATTCATTGGTGTTATCCAGAAGAACACCGATCCCGTGACGACGCAGCCAGTCCGTCAGACCATAGGGATTGTAGAAGATGGCCTTGGGCTGGCCGAAATCCGGCACACTTGTGGGCTGCAACGGACGATCAGGAAACGGATCATTGATCTGATAGCTTGGTTCGGCCCCCGTCTCGTCTTCGTCATTCGAGTCTGCCCATGCAGGTAGTGGCATGGTGAGTCCTGCAAGGCATGCAGCAGCAAGACTCCAGCGATAAAACTGACTCAGCACGATAGACGGGGCTCGCGAAAATTTCAGGCTCTTTTCTCTATTATCAGAAAAGCTCCCTTGACCATCCCTCTTTCTGGTCAATTCCGCCATGCATGAAAAAAGGGAGACATCTATTCGTCATCGATCCTGCGCTTGGGCAGGAGCGCCGGAATGAAGGTCAGAGTAGCTAAAAGCGTACAGGCCAGAGACATCAGCAGCAATCGGCCCATACTTGCCGTACCAGGATGCTGCGATGCTGCCAGCGAACCGAAAGCCGTGCCCGTTGTAAGCGCCGAGAACAGGACAGCGCGTGCTGTAGGCGATGTCAGCGGACTCTTGATCCCGGCACGCCAGTTCATGACGAAGTAGATATTGAATGACACGCCTACCCCCAACAGCAGAGGCAAGGCGATAATATTTGCGAAATTCAGTGTCTCCGGCACTACCACAATCAGAATAACCGTGAGCAAAGCCGAAAGAAGCAGCGGTGCCAGAACAAGCAACACATCCAGCAGGCGACGCAATGCTACAAAAAGAATGATCGCAATCATGACCAGCGCAGAAACAGCCGCCGTAGAAAAGGCATGAACCATTGTATGCGCGCTTGCGACTACTTCGAGTGCCGTACCAGCCGTATTTTTATCCACTGAAAGCAGATCGTTCAGGAAGCGATACAGCACCTTGTTGTCTGACATGCGTCCTTTGGGAAGAATTTTCAGAAGTGCACGGCCATCAGGCAGAACGTAATCGCGCGCAATATCCTGTGGGATACTCTCAATGGTCACAGCTGTCGGCTGGAGTACATCTACCAGCTGTGAAAGCTGCTCGGGAAGAAAGCGTGTCAGGGCGGTGTTGGCCGCAATGATCTGTGCATCCGGCGCCTTGGCGAGAATGATAAGGGATTTCTGGATGTCCCGCAGGGGCGAAGTCGGCGCGGTCTTGTCAAGAACGGCACCGAGCTTGCTGGCCGCGGCAGCCGCGGCGGCACGCAGTTCATCCGCATCCGGTGCAGGCTGTACTGTCTGGCCTACCAGGGTCGGCAGCAGGATTGATGCCGTATCCTTGATCATCGCCAGTTTTTCTGTCTGGTTTTCCGGCACAAACATGCCAAGCCACATCACCGAAGAGACACTTGGCAACGCATCAAACTGTTTGACGCGTTCTGCTGCAATCCTGAGGTTGGGCACAATGACCTCACCGTCATAAGGCGAGGCACGTGGATCCTGCTCCAGAAGATGAAGTGCACGCATCCCTTCTGTGTCAGGATTCTTCGTATGCAACGGATCTGCATCAAAACTCAGCTGAGGGATCAGCACGCCGCCGATGACCGCCAGTACGGCGAAAAAGGCCAGAACGGGTTTACGGTGGTGACGCAACAGGCGATCAACCCCGGCGAGCTTTCTGAACCCCGGCTCACCACGACTGAGACGCGCACGGAACAGGCAGAGCAGGGCCGGAAGCAGTGTCATGGTGCAAAGAAAGGCGATGATCATGCCGATACCGGCAATGAGTCCCAGCTGGGCGACCCCGACGAAATTGGTCGGCACGAAAGCCAGAAAACCTGCGGCCGTGGCAAGAGACGCCACCAGAATCTGATGACCGGTTTCACGCCCTGTTTCGGCCAGAGCATCGGCAGGTGACATGACACCTCCCGACATCAGGCGCTGGCCGCGAAAGCGTACCGAGAACTGGATTGCGAAATCGACAGCAATTCCGACAAAAAGCACAGCAAAAGCAACGGAAATCAGATTGAGCTTGCCAACGGCTATGGCCGCAAAACCGGTGGTCAGAAGCAATCCGATTATCAGCGTGATGAGTATGGGCACGATGACCCGCACCGAGCGCACAGCCAGAACCAGCCAGCAGGCAACCAGCACAAGCGAGGTTACCAGTCCGAGCCCCATGCCATGCGCTACGGTCGAAAACTCCTCATCACTCAGCTGTACGGGCCCCGTAATCATGGCAACGGCATTACCGCTCTTGATGAAAGGCAGGCTGTCAATGGCCCTGCGCATTGCATCGCTCGCCACACCACCGGGCTGTAACGATCCGAAATCCTGGTGGGGCTGGGTTATGACATATTGATAGTTGCCGGCCATATTCGCGAGGGGGCCTGCAAGAAGATTCTGCCAGGAAAGATCTTTCGGATGCCCCTGTGCTGCATCATGAAGCGCTGCGGCAAAGCCCTGGAGTTCGGGTGTGAAGCTCTCCGGAATGTCCTCACCGGCTGATAGCCCCTCACCCATCAGTCCAAGGGCAGAAAAGATGCCGCGTGCCGAAGGATCTGCTGAGAGTGTACCGAGAAATGGCTGTGCTGCCACGATGGAATCAAGCAAGGAGCCAAGAACCGGTTTGTCCAGATAAAGCAGACCGTGATTTTCCAGAAACGGCGAATCATCCGGCAGTCTGACCGTGCGGAAATTCTTGTGGTCGGCCCGAAGGATCCGCGCCAGTTCACGCGCCGTCGCCCGTCCCTGTTCAGGCATGTCAGCCTTGATGATAGCAACCATCAGATCGTCATTTTGCGGGAAAAGCCGGCTCAGCTCCGCATTGCGCTGTTTCCAGGGCAGACTGGCCGCGAACATCTCACCAGTATCGGTTGTCACGCCAAGACGTTGCGCTGTCAGATACAGACTGCCAGCCGTCAGAACCGCAAAAAGAAGAATAACGATCCAGACGCGTCTTGTGCAGAACGAGACGATCGTGCCTATGAAATTTGCAAGCATAAGAATGCGATGAACCCTGCCACGGAGAGACGTCGAGACGCCACGGTCCGGGCAGGTTTAGAGCATTGTTCCCCGATTGGGAAACGTCACGTGCAACGCTTGTGTAACGTCATTCTCAACTGCGGGTATTACGGAGAAAAGCAAGCGTCTCCACACAGGCAGCTGAGGCTTCACGCCCCTTGTTATGCACGTCCTTGCGCGAGCGGGCCTGAGCCTGTTCATCGGTATAAGTCGTCAATACCCCGAAAGAAATCGGTGTTTCGGTTGTCAGCTGTGCCTGCATGATCCCAATCGTGGCACCAAGGCTGATAAACTCGAAATGGGCGGTATCACCCTTGATGACGCAACCAAGGCAGATAATACCTTCATACCTCCCGGTCTTGGCCAGGGCTTGCGCCATGAGGGGCAGTTCGAACGCACCCGGAGCATCGAAGACATCCACGTCACGAATATTATGCTCTTCCAGCCATTCAAGCGCGCCATCACGCAGACCATGCGTGACATCGGTATTGAAGCGGCTGACCAGGATGGCGAGCTTTGGAGTCGGCACCAGTGTCAGATCAGGGGCGACAGGAATGGTCTTGCTCATGGGGTAATCCTTATTTCCTTACCATGGTATCAATGAGTTCGGGCCAGACATCGCTCAGCTGATGTCCCATTCGGGTACGCTTGGCATGCAGATAGGCACGATTGAAAGGGTTTGAACCTGCTTCAAGACGCTGCTGGTTCACCACCTTCAGTCCTGCGGCTTCAAGACCGGACACCTTGTTCGGATTGTTTGTCAGCAGGGTCAGGGTGTCGATGCCGAGCAATTGCAGGATGGCAGCGCCCGTCACCCAGTCGCGCGCATCACCAGGAAGACCGAGCTCGAGATTGGCATCGAGTGTATCCTTGCCATCATCCTGCAACGCATACGCCCTGATCTTGTTGCCCAGACCGATTCCCCTGCCCTCATGACCACGCAGATAGACAAGTACGCCGGATTGTACTTCGGCGATACGCTCCAGTGCCTCGCGAAGCTGCGGACCGCAATCGCAGCGCAAGGAACCCAGCGCGTCACCTGTCACGCACTCCGAATGCAGGCGGACCAGAGGCACACCCTGGGAGAGGTCTCCCTTGACCAAAGCCACGTGCTCAATACCGTCCGGCGCACGAAAGGCATGAATACGCAGATCATGCCCACCATAGACGCTCGGCAGAGCTGCTTCGGCAATACGCTGGACAGCAGGCGGAACAGGGCTGGGGACGACAGCCTCATCCAGAGCTTCACGACCCTGTACTCGGCACCAGGCTGCAATTTCCTCGATACTGATGACCGGCATGTCATGGCGGGAAGCGAAGTCCTGCAATTCGGGCAGGCGTGCCATGGTGCCATCACGACTCATCATTTCGCAGATTACCGCTGACGGGTGCAGCCCGGCCAGACGGGCAAGGTCAATCGCCCCCTCTGTATGACCATCACGGGCAATTGTTCCCTCCGGATGGGCACGTAACGGGAAAATATGACCCGGCGTGCTGATATCCTCCGGGCGCGCGTCAGGGTGAGCTGCGAGCTGTATCGTACGCGCACGATCGGCTGCTGAAATACCGGTCGTAATCCCCGTTGTGGCTTCTATGGAAACTGTAAAGGCCGTTCCCCGTGGATCATGCCCTCGACGCGGCATCATGGGCAGATCGAGACGATCAATCTGTTCGGCTTCGAGTGGCAGGCAGATCAGCCCTTTCGCATGAGTTGCCATGAAGTTGATGGCCTCAGGCGTGGCGAACTGCGCGGCGATCACCAGATCACCCTCGTTTTCCCTTCCCTCATCATCGACCATCATGACCATACGTCCTTCCCGCAGGGCCGTAACGGCGCGCATGAGCGAGTCAGACGGCACCGTGCTCATGAGCGCACTCCGTATTTCAGCAGGCTTTCGACATATTTGGCCAGAACATCAACCTCGACATTGGCACTTGTGCCCGGCACGATCTCGGACAGGCCGGTATGATCCCAGGTGTGGGGAATGATCATCAGGGCGATGGTAAAGGCGCCATCGGTAATATCGCTCACCTCATTGACCGTCAGGCTGATGCCATCAAGCGCGATTGAGCCTTTTTCCACCACATAGCCACGCAGGGCAGCAGGAAGACGAAAGACAATATGATGCGACTCACCAACAGCGTCTACGGAAACCAGGGTCGCCAGACCATCAACATGGCCTTGCACGATATGGCCGGAAAGCCGGGTCGCTGGCGTGCTGGCCCGCTCGAGATTGACTCTCACCCCCTCTTTCAGGCGACCAAGCGCCGTACGCGACAAGGTCTCGGCACTGACAAAGAAATCCGCAAGCCCGGTAGAATCATAGGCAGCAACAGTCAGACACACCCCGTTAACAGCAATGCTCTCACCCAGATCCATATCCGCAAGCCCTGTCTCGACCTGAAGCAGGATGGCCTGATCGCGAGGTTCGACGGTCTTGATACGGCCGATATGTTCGATAATGCCGGAAAACATCAGAAGGCAGCCTTGTCAGCAGGAAGGGGATTGATCCCTTCAGCAAGTATGAAACGCAGGGGAGAAGGAGAATGAGCGCGCACCGAACATCGGTCCGGCCCCTCATGAGACGCCCTGATTGTCAGCCAGTCATCCCAGAGTCCGAGACGATCAATCTCTGCCAGCAACACCGGACCGGCCTCGACCATGGCCCAGTTCACGCCATGATCACCCAGCATGCCAGGGATCTCTCTCAGATCATGTGAGACGATCACCCGGTAACCGCTACCAATCATCATTTCGCGCCAGGAATCCGGCACACGGTTCTGCCGATCGCAGACAACAACCAGCCGGGGGGCACGATCTTCATGATCGACGACATGCCGAACGGTAAATCGCGGACGATCGGCAAGTACCGTGCCGATTCCGGCGATAATTGCATCACTTGCGCGTCTCAACCGATGGGCAATTTCGAGCGAATTCTGACTGGTGAAAGTTGTCTTCCCCTCAGGAGGAATCATCGATCCCTTCCCGTCGCAGGCCTGTTTGACGGTTATCCAGGGGCGCTGCCTGATAATGCGTGTCGCAAACGGGGCCAGCAATGCCTGGCAGGCACGATGCGTTTCGGCCAGGGCCGGGCATTCCTCAAGAAGAAAGACATCACGCCCCTCGGGCATCTGACGAAGACGGGCAATACCCCCTCCTGCCACAGGGTTAGGGTCACGCATTCCAACCCAGACCGTGCTGACAGGGCTGTCACGCAAGGCTTCGCTGCAGGGCGGTGTGCGACCCACATGATTGCAGGGCTCCAGCGTCACAAGTGCTGTTGCAACCCTGTCAATCACGCCCAGTTCTCTGGCACGATACAGGGCCAGTGCCTCGGCATGGCGTGCACCCGTACGATGATGCGCTGCTGTCACGAGTATGGCTCCCTCACGATCGAGCAGGGTACAGCCGACAGCAGGATTGGGAGATGTAGCGCCGAGATAGCGCGAGGCTTCTGTCAGTGCCGCATCAAAGCCCAGACGAACGGTCTCGATGACGGACTGGGAGAAAACGCCGCTTTCCCTGTCAGATCTAGAGGAGAAAACTCCCGGCACGATAATATGGTCCCATCCCATCAGGACGGTCCCCGGGCGTGAACATCCGTTACGCTCGAAATGGCTGGCCATCAGGAGCGTATTTTCTGTTCTCTATCATCCGGACTATAACCGTCGGCTCCGGATTCTGACCGGATCTGCTGACCTTTCGACAACAAGCCGAAAGCGCTCGCGGGCTTGTGCTGAAGCACCTACCGCCGGTGGGGAATTACACCCCGCCCCGAGAACGTCGTTAACAAACACCGGCCTGTCGTGACCGGAGAGACACTATGTGCTGTCTTTCAACCAATTTGCAAGAGAGGGAGGCAGGTAAGGCTGCACCACGATCAGCATGGCTGTGGTCAAAGCATGCAAAATGAACTGCCATTGAAAAAGGCGGAGCCAAGCTCCGCCTTTTTCAATGCACTATTTCCGCAATACAGCGAATCAGCGCGTCGCAGCCTGTGGAACGGAATTATGGATGGCGCCCTGAGTGGCACTCGCACCATTGCTCACATTATGTCCAATAGAGCTGACATCGCGTCCCGCACCATCAACCGTGTTACATGCGGTCAGGCTGACAGCCGGAAGTGCAAGGAGAACAGCGAAAGCACTTGCGCGGAAAAAGGAAATCTTAGTCATGGAACATTTCCCTAGTAAAATGTGTGGGGCCAGTTAACGTCCCGATAGCGAGACGGTTCTCTGCGTTACAAAAGAGATGCTCCTGTCGTGACATGCCTCTCTGGCAGCACCAAAAACCTACGGCCGAGCACCCCAGGAAGAGCCTCATTTTTGCATTGAACCTCTTCTTTCTCCCCGCGCTTTCTCCTTGCTTCTTTCCGCTGACCTTCATGTTTTCAGGATCTGCATGACCCGAACACCCCCTGCACTCCTCTGGTTTCGGGACGATCTCCGTCTTGCAGATCATCCAGCCCTGAATGCTGCCGTAGAGGCCGGTGAAACCTGTCTGTGCGTGTATATCCTCGATAGTTCCAACACGACACGCCCCATGGGCAGCGCTCTGAAATGGTTTCTGCACGAGACCCTTGTGGCATTCAGAAAGAGCCTGAAAGATCAGGGCGGAGACTGCCTCTTTCTGGAAGGGGATCCGGCAGAACTCATTCCCCAACTGATGGAGCAAAGTGGCGCCAGAAAGCTCTATTGCCATCATCGTTATCAGCAGGAAGCGCGGGACCAGGACGAAGCCATTGCCAGAACTCTGGAACAATCGGGACGCGAAATGCGTCGCTTCCATGGCACTGTGCTGCGCCCACCTGAGACAGTCACAACCAAAACGGGATCACCCTACAAGATCTTCACAGCCTGGTGGAAAGCCTTCAAGGCACTCGGCACACCGCCACTGCCCATTGCAGCACCCAAAAAACCAGGGTTTTCAGACTGGAATTTTCTGAACGGAACATCCAGGAAGGATAAAAAAAGCATTTCTCCTGCAGATCCAGAAAAAATGCTCCTGCCCGGCCATCCCGACTGGGCGGGTAAAATGGGTGAATACTGGGAGTTCGGCGAGCAGGCTGCGCAGGAAATCGCCCATGATTTTGCTTCCGGCCCGCTTGATCACTACGAAACCGGTCGCAATGACATGGCGGCAGAAGACAGTTCGCGACTCTCCCCCTATCTGCGTCTGGGCGTCATCTCACCACGTCAGGTCTGGCACATCTGCGCTGACAAGGGAGCCAAGACAGACCGGGAGATTTATCTCTCAGAGCTGGGGTGGCGGGATTTCTCCTGGTATACGCTCTTTCATAATCCACATTTGCCAGACAGAAATCTCAAGACCCAGTTCGACGCGCTTGGCTGGCGGCGAAGCAGAAAAGACCTGGTCGCATGGCAGAAAGGTCAGACAGGTATTCCTGTTATCGATGCCGGTATGCGTCAGCTCTGGGAAACCGGGTGGATGCACAACAGAGCGCGTATGATTGTTGCCTCCTTCCTTGCAAAACACCTGCTCATTGACTGGCGTCAGGGCGAAGCCTGGTTCTGGGATACCTTGATTGATGCTGATCCGGCATCGAATGCGGTCAACTGGCAGTGGGTAGCAGGAACAGGGATAGAAGCCTCTCCGTTTTTCCGCATCTTCAATCCCCTCCGCCAGACCGAAAAATTCGACCCAAAAGGCGACTATATCCGCAGATGGGTACCCGAGCTGGCGCGCCTGCCGGATGAGGCCCTTGCCGCTCCTTGGGAAGCCGAACCTGCTGTTCTGGAAAAAGCGGCAGTCACGCTTGGCAAGACCTATCCGAAACCGGTCGTCTCGCTCAATGAAGGACGCGACCGTGCCATGGCTGCCTATCGCAAGACCCGCGCGTCATAGACGCGTAACGCTAAGCTTCAGCAGGTCGCCCTTATGTGTGGATAGCGTGAAAGGCACCGTGTCACCCGATGCAAGTATCGCTACCGCCTCCAATGCAGGCAGATTGGTTGCAAGAGAAAAAACGTGCTCGCCGATCTGGGCATTATGACCCTGTATCAGACGGAGCGGTTCAAGCGTCTCTCCTGCCTCATCCGTAACACGGCTGACTGTTTCCTGACTGAGAATGGCGTAGCTGTGTATCATGGGCTCTGAGAGGATGAAGAAATTTTCCCAGTCCTTGGCCTCGGTTGCCTGAAAATCCAGGCCTTCATTCTCGATACTTCTGAGAAAGCGGCTGGTCCCGTCCATACGTTGCAGGGTGACCAGTCCGTTCGGCAATCGCTTTGCCAGCAATTGCGGAATCGGCATCGGTAACGAGACTACCTTGCGCAAGGTGACGGGAAACTCGGCAAGCGAGACATTGTCAGCAAAAAAGAAGAGACCTGGGTAACGTCCCGGTGACGGCGTGATCGAGAACAGACAGTCGCGCAGCGGGTCATGATCGACGACATGCCCAAAGAAATCGAGAAGCCAGAAACGGGTAGAACCATAAAGCATGAAAGCGGGTCTTTCTCTTCAATCGACTGATGCCACGCCTGCGAGGGTGAGGCATTTCTGCATGACACTGGGCAGGGCCTGATGTGCCACGCGCTCAGGCGGACAGGCAAAACCGGGCTGATTGTGCAACGCAGCGAAATCCGCCAGTCGCACCACCATAACTCTCAACTGCAATGTGAAATGTGTAAAAACATGACGAATCTGTCCAGCCTCTTTCCAGGCGGCCTCTACCGGAGCCTCTTGCAGCATCTCGGGCAGGGAGAGAGCGCTATCCAGCCAGGCGGAACCGGGCAACTCGGTCATGCCACCAAGTAATCCCTTTTCAGGACGTTGACGCAACCAGATTGCCCCCTGTCTGTCGCTGATCACAAAGACGACACCATATCGTTCCGGCTTTGTCTTGCGCGGCGCCCGAACCGGGAATCGTTGCGGAGCTCCTGTGGCATAGGCCTTGCACGTGGCACGCCATGGACACATCAGACAGGAAGGACGACGCGGCGTACAAAGTCCGGCCCCGAGATCGAACAATGCCTGGGCAAAATCACTGGGGGCCTCACGGGCCCGAGGATCATCATTCAGGAGGGTTGCCAGACGATCAAGCTGACGTCTTGCAGCGGGCAGAGGCTCTTCAATGGCATGAAGCCGGGAGGTAATCCGTTCAACATTCCCGTCCACCGGGACAACAGGCACCCCGAATGCGATCGCTGCAATGGCACGGGCCGTATAGGCCCCGATGCCAGGCAGGGCCTGTAGCCCCGCGACAGCGGGGGGGAAACCGCCTAACTGGGCCAGCTTTTGCGCACAGGCATGCAGATTACGCGCGCGGCTGTAATAGCCAAGCCCGGCCCATAGTGCCAGCACCTCCTGTTGCGGGGCTGCCGCAAGAGCCTGAACGGTCGGATAGCGCTTCAGAAAACGCTCATAGTAAGGCATAACCGTCGTGACCGTTGTCTGCTGCAACATGATCTCACTCAGCCATACGGCGTAAGGATCAGCTACCTGACCGGGGAGGGCACGCCAGGGCAATACGCGTCTCTGATGCGCGTACCAGTCGAGAAGAGCAGAAGCAGAAGGAGTCACCCGGGCGATATGAAGCGAGATCCCTCATTGGACAAGAGCCGGAATATCGAAAAAGGCGCCGGTAAGAACCGACCCCGACAAGACAAGATGCACACGACCAATCCGCCCCGATCACAGCACACCGCACCGAATGGCGATAAATCTCCCGTGCCGGAGCGTCGCAACTGGTCGCCACGCGCTCTGGGGTCAATTCTGCCGCATGTCACGAAACCGGCTTTCGCAAAACGGGCTGCTCCGGCTGTAAGGCTGATACTCGACTGGCCGGAGATCGTGGGACCCGCTCTCGCCGCCCAGACAGAGCCCAGACGTCTGAGTGTCGGCACTCTGACAATTGCCTGTACCGGCCCTGTCGCGCTTGAACTTCAGCATCTGGCACCGCAGCTGATCGAACGGATCAACGCTCATTGCGGCCCGTTGCGAAGTGGACGCGATCTGCGTTTTGATGACGGGTCGATTCTGGTAAAAAAAATCAGGATCCTCCAGGATCCTTCGATCCTGCGCCCTGTGACGCCTGCAGCACGGCCGGCCCCTCTGCCAGTCACGGTACCAGATATGAAGGAGGGTGAACTGCAGGCCGTACTCGCCCGGTTGGGCGGATATATCCGACGAAAACCCAGATAGCGACAGGGCGCTGAAAGACCATTTTCTGCCCTGTTCCTGACAAGTCGACCCTTTGTCACGAAACGACATCGCGCAGTTACGCTTTCGTCTTTATTCCGCCCTTTCACGATACGATATGCATGAAAGAGAAAACGGATTTTCACCGCTTTCCCTGGAAGGAAAGACCTAGTCCATGAATCGATCACAAAGGGTTAAGGCAGGACTTCTGACCCTCCCGCTGCTCCTGCCACTTGCTGCCCATGCCCAAAGGGGAGGTCCTGGTGGAGGCGGACCAGGGGGTGGATTTCATGGTGGAGGCCCTGGCGGAGGTGGTTTCAGAGGCGGTGGCTTTCCGGGCGGAGGACCTGGCGGCGGATTCCCAGGCGCAGGGCCTGGCAGAGGATGGCATGGAGGAGGTCCCGGCTGGGGTGGTCCTCATTGGGGCGGCGGCGGATGGGGCCGCCCCTGGGGCGGTGGATGGCGTGGCCCGGGCTGGGGTTGGGGCGGCCCGGGCTGGGTCGGTTATGGATGGGGCACCCCCGGCTGGGGTGGTGGATGGGGCTGGGGCGGATGGGGCCTGGGCATGGCTACCGGTGCCGTGATCGGGACAGCCGTGGGCTCCTATTATGCAAGCCCGTATTACAACGGAGGTTACGCCTATACAGGGGGATATGTTGCTCAGCCCTACGTAGCTGCGCCTTATACCTATGCCTGTGGCGGATATGCAGGTTGTGCTCCCGCTGAAGGGTACGCTTACCCCACCCCTTATCCGGCCGACCCTGATCCGAATGGCTACTGAATGAAAAAGGCGGGTCAAACCCGCCTTTTTATTGTGGACAGTCTGGTTCGTTCAGCGACCGCGTCCACGTCCGAATATAAAACTCACGACGAAGAGTACGAGGAAGATAAAGAAGAGAATCTTGCCGATCGATGCAAAATCTGCCGAGATGCCACCAAAGCCCAGAAGCCCGGCCAGAAGGGCAAGGACAAGAAAGACGATTGTCCAGCGAAGAAGGTCCATGGCGATATACTCCGTCATAGGAACATAACATAATCGTCATGATCCGGCTCTGCGACGTGAACGGGTCAGAGCTGAAACGGTTTGTTCTGTTACGTCGGGGCCTTGTCTTTTAATGCGGAAAGACGTTTCTGGGCAGGCGCTCGCAGGCAGGGCGGAACAGCTGTCACCGGGGCCGATGCAGCAGGAGAGGATCCCATGAACGCATTTCGATCTCTCTATCGACATGGTTTTGCCCGCGTGGCGGCCTGTACCGTACCCGTGCAACTTGCCGATCCACGCCATAATCTCCAGCAGATCATTGCTCTTGCCGGGGAAGCATCCGCAGCGGGAGCAGCACTGGCTGTCTTTCCGGAACTATGCCTGTCTGGCTATGCGATTGACGATCTGAGACAGCAGGACGCCCTGCTTGACGGTGTACAGAACTGCCTGATCCAGCTTCAAGCTGAGACCCGCGCATGGAAAACGGTTATTGTCGTTGGCGCCCCTCTCTTACAGAGAGGACGCCTGTTCAACTGCGCGGTCGTGCTTCATCAGGGCGCCATTCTGGGAATCGTCCCCAAATCCTACCTGCCGAATTATCGTGAATTCTACGACTCACGGCATTTCACGACAGGTATCGATATTGCGAACGAAACGCTCAGAATCGGCAGCCAGAACATTCCCTTTGGCACCGATCTGATATTTGAGTCCCTGGATCTGCCCGATTTTATTTTCGGTATCGAGATCTGCGAGGACCTCTGGGTTCCCAATCCGCCCAGCACAGCACTTGCACTGGCCGGCGCGACGGTGATCGGCAATCCATCAGCCAGCACAATCACCATCGGCAAGTCCGAAGATCGTCACCTTCTGTGTCGAGCCCAGTCTCAGCGAGCGCTTTGTGCCTATGTCTATGCCGCAGCCGGCGCAGGCGAATCCACTACGGATGTTGCATGGGACGGTCAGGTATCGATCTATGAAGCCGGGCGCCTTCTGGGAGAATCAACGCGCTTTCCGAAAACAGCGCAAATGACGCTGGCCGATATCGATCTGGATCTGATCCGTCAGGAACGGATGCGTATGGGCAGTTTCCATGACTGCGCACGTGCTCACGATCATGGTGCATGGCGACGCATCGGCTTCACGCTCTCCCCCGTGGAAGCCGATATCGGCTTTCATCGTGTCGTGGCGCGCTTTCCGTTCGTACCGGAAAATCCTGACCGTCTGGATCAGGATTGTTATGAAGCCTGGACCATCCAGGTACGCGCACTCACGCAAAGACTCCAGTCGAGTGGCGTTGAACGCTGTGTCATCGGCGTTTCCGGTGGCCTCGATTCTACCCTAGCCCTTCTGGTGGCTGCACGCGCTGCAGATGAGCTGGGCTGGAAACGTGACCGGGTCGATGCCTATACCATGCCGGGGTTTGCAACCGGCAATGCAAGTCTTGGCCTTGCCCATGACCTCATGAATGCACTGGGTGTTGCCTCCCACGAGCTCGACATCAAGCCTACCGCCATGCAGATGCTGGAGACTATCGGCCACCCCTTTGCATCCGGCGCCCCGGTTCACGATGTCACATTCGAAAACGTGCAGGCCGGACTTCGAACCGATTTCCTTTTCCGCCTCGCCAACCAACGCAACGGGATTGTGATCGGCACGGGAGATCTGTCAGAGCTTGCCCTGGGCTGGTGTACCTATGGGGTAGGCGATCAGATGTCGCATTACAATGTCAATGCCGGCATGCCCAAAACCCTCATCCAGCATCTCATTCGCTGGCTGGCGCGCAAAGAGACCCTCGGAACAGAAATCGCCCCGGTACTGGAGAAAATCGTCTCGGCGGAAATCACGCCTGAGCTCGTCCCCGCAGGTTCTGAGGGGGTGCAGAAGACAGAGGAAAAGATCGGTCCTTATGCTCTGCAGGATTTCACGCTCTATTATGTATTACGCTACGGATTTCGTCCCAGCAAAATCCTCTTTCTGGCGCTCCGTGCTTGGGAAGACAGGAATGGCGGCATCTGGCCAGCCCATTTCCCTGAAGACCGTCAGCGCGCCTATGATGCAACCGAGATCAGACATTGGCTGACCGTGTTTCTGCAACGCTTTTTCGGCTTCAGCCAATTCAAACGCTCGGCACTGCCCAATGGACCCAAACTCTCGTCAGGCGGAAGTCTCTCTCCTCGGGGGGAATGGCGTGCTCCTTCCGATGGAACCCCCGCTGCCTGGCTCGATGAACTGGAAAAAACGACTCTCTAGTCTGTCAGGAAAACCGACCCAATCCCGATAGTACCTGCACTCATGAATTGCCCGGCTGACCTGCCTGCACCACATCGACTGCTGACAAGCCTCTCCGGAGCTGATGACTCATGCTCCGGCTTTACGACAAGATGAAATTTCCGGAATGAACCAGGAATGATTTCATGTGACCACCCCCACGGTACGTGGAAGAGAAACACCTTCGATACCGACTGAAACCCCATTCACCTCCGAGCATTTCTGCTCATTTTCGCACTTTGTCATAAGTGTCAGAACAAGTATGAGGACACCCGCCAAAAAGGCGTGCAAGACAGACAATACCCCGCGAATTGGTTTTTTTCTCTGTGTTTTCTTTTTCTAAAGAGATTTCGGTAAAACTATACTTATCATACGAAATAAAAATTACATTATCCCTGTAATTCCGACGCACAGAAAAACCATGCCGCAGTCTCTATCTCATAGAATTTTCCATTGATAATCATACTTTACTTCACGACAGTAAATTAAGCCCTCATCACCTCGTGTCTTCTCCCGTTTCGTGAACACCACATATGTCACACGAATGTGACAGCCTTTTTCCCAAAATGAGCTCTCCACAGAGAAAATCCCTTGAAAAATCAGGGCCCCAACACAAAGTGTTTGTTGCAAATCGTCTCAGAATTCTCCTTCTCAGCGTCCATGAAGAATTCGCAACAAATTATTATGTATTGGGTATTTTCAATCTGTATTTGTTGACTCTGAGCAAAGGTTAAGACATCTATAAGAACGTTGATTTTCTGATGCGGGTATAGGCACGGGGCACGATCTGAGGTTTGGGCTGGTTCAAGGCGCCCAGCGCTATGTAACGATCAATGTCTGATGCCTCCATAAACAACCATAAGGAGCAGATCGCATGGCGATCGTAACAGTAGTTGGTTCGTCTGGTATGTCAGTACAGGTCACTGTTGAAGGTGCCCGTATGCTGTCTCTGGCCTCAAGCTATGCCTCACAGATGTGGAGCGCGGCCGAGAGACTAAGTCTCACTTCTGTCGATCTTGCGGCTGGCGATAACTCAAGTCCCTCGACGTCCAATGCCCTGATCCAGGGCGTGATCACGACGGGTGGCGCCTTCTCGATGACCGGGAACTATACCAACCTAGTAATTGGCGCACAGGGTGGTGCTTACAATCCGGCTGCTCCGGAATCCAACCCGTCGCCGGCCACTACCTGGCCCAACGCCGTTACCGTCAACGGCACAGGTATCACCGCCAGCTCACTGTCTGTTCTCGCCAGTGATACGCAGGGCGTCACCTTCTATGCTGGCAATTACAATGGCCGCTTTGTCTCAACCGTGGGTAACAACGTGTTTGACGCACGTGGTCGTACCGGTAACTGGACGATCGCAACAGGCGATGGCAACGACACCATTTTCGCAGCTGCCGGAACGAACAATATTCGTGCTGGCGACGGCCAGAACAGCATCACCTTGGACAAGGGCGCCAATTTTGTTGCTTCGGAAGGTCAGGACACTATCACTGGTGTCGAGAACTCATCCGATACAGTCACGATCCTGGGCGGCAACTCGATCGTCACGCTGCAGTCCAACTCTGCTGTGGTCGATGCCGCTCTTGCGGGCAGCCAGATCTCGGTTGGTGTTAACAGCACAATCTTCGGTGGTACAGGCTCGACAGTGAATTTCACTGGCGCGACAGGCACCATTGTGGGTTCTGTAGGCGATACAATTTCGGCAGCAGGCGATCTGCAGGTCTATCATGGCACGGATCAATCGGTCAGCGCCTCTGGAGCCCTGCAGTTCATCTCTGGCACGGGTAACACCTCGATCAATGCCGGTATGGGCACAATCTGGGGCGCCAATGACCTGCATGCTACGGTCAACACAAACGGCCTCGCCCTGTTCACGGCAAACCAGCCCAAGACAACAGGCAGCCAGTACATTGATGCCTCATCGTCGAAGGGCACTCTCGAAGCCTGGACGGGTGCAGGCAACAATACGATCCTTGGTACCTCAGGCTCCGACCACTTCGTTTTTGGTACACAATTCGCCGATTCCAATGGCGACAGCTTTGCAACCGTCACGGGTGGCAGCGGCGCAGCCAATACGTTTGGGGTTCTTGCAGGCCATAATGGCGGCGATATCACCATTACCGATTTCGGTAGTGCTGCAGGTAACATGTTCTTCATGTATAACTACAAGCCTGCCGACGCAGACAAGGCAGTCCGCGATCTTCTGGCTACCGCAACCGTTTCTGGCGGCAACACAACGCTGCAGCTGGACAACAACATGAAAGTGCACTTCCTGGGTGTGACTGATCTCAAGGCATCGAACATCGTCATCAGCTGACATACGATACATCCAGATCACGTTTTTTTTAGAGGCCCAGTCCAAAAGACTGGGCCTTTATTTTTTCTGTTGCTGCGTTTGGGCATATAGACCTTGCGGGTTATAGACATCCCGTTTCGACCGCATCACTGAGTGAGCACTTCTTTCTTGCCTGATCTATCTGACAAACAGTCACATACTGCTTTGAATCTTCCAGACACACATGATGAGGTGACTCAGGCTGCGGCCTATCTGGCCACACTACGTGCAGACTCCCTCCAGGCTGAACTACGCATTGCAAACCAGCAGCTCAAATTGATCCGACATTCAGTATCATGGCGGATCATGGAGCCCTTGCGCTGGGTCAGAGCTCTTACGCTTGGTCGGTTACCTCGTGGCATTACGATCGACGAAGCATGGGAACAATGGCAGGACTCGCGACGTGCGGAAGGTTTCATCAAGGCGATAAGCCGCTTTTTCGCCGGCGGTACCGCTAGGAGACGCCTGTCGCGCCACCGAGACCAGGCAGGCGATCCTCTTTTTGTGCCGACAAAGGCCCAGGCTGCCTTTCTCAGAAGACCGGCACCAGAAGCGACTGTCATGCTGCGCCCCCATTATCTTCTGATCGCTGATATGGGCTTGCAGCAATGCACGAAATATCGTGTCACCCAGAAGGCTGATTTCATCCGCAGTCTCGGCTGGAGAGTTCAGATTGTCGACTGGCAGGATAGCAGCGAGGCTCTCTCTGCTCTTCAGGTCGCGACACAGGTTCTTTTCTATCGCGTTCCCGGTGTTACTTCCGTACTTTCCCTTATCGAGGAAGCCAAACGCGTCGGCCTGAAGCCGCGCTGGGAGATAGATGATCTGCTTTTCAGCAAGATTCTTTATCGCCGCAATGGCAATCTCGCGACGCTTACCTATCATGAACGTCAAGGTCTTTATCATCTTGCCGATCTTTATCTGCGCGCCTTGCGTGCATGTGGTCGGGGTATGGCATCAACCCAGGCACTCGCTGAAGAAATGCGCAAGATCGGCATTCATGATGTGCTGATACTTGAAAATGCCCTGGATACTCAGACTCTCAGCATCGCGCGGTCGCTTCTTGCCTCTCCTGCGCCTCGTGACCCCGACACGATCTGGGTCTGCTATGGCTCAGGCAGCCGCGCGCATGATCAGGACTTCAAGGTTGCTGAAGCCGGGCTTGTTGCTGCAATGCAGGAAGATCAACGGATCAATCTACTGATCATCGGGCCTCTTAAAATCTCAAAACTTTTCGCCCGGTTCGGCTCGCGCGTGCAGCGGCGCAGCGAGCTTTCCTATGAAGGCTACCTTGCAGAGCTGGCCAAAACTGATATTGCCATTGCGCCTCTTGAGAACACATTGTTCAATGACTGCAAAAGCAATATCAAGTTTCTCGAAGCTGCCATTCTTGAGTTGCCGTCTATCTGTTCCCCGACAGATACCTATCGTCGCGTCATCCAATCAGGTGAAAATGGTCTTCTGGCTGATTCATCAACGTCCTGGAAGGATGCGCTGCTTTCCCTGGCACGCGATCCCGCCCTCAGACAGAGTCTTGCGCACAAGGCCAAAGAAACAGCCTTGTCGCTCTATGCTCCCGAACAGATCCTGGAGCACCAAGCAGCCCCCATTTTCGGCAAGCCTTCCGGCTTTGCCCACAGGGCACCTCGCGTCCTGCAGGTCAATATCTTCCTCGCGCCACGTTCCTTCGGGGGCGCCACCATTGTCGTCGAAGCCATGCTCAAGCCTCTGGAGAAAGCGGGGTTTGAAAACAGCGTCATGACCACGAGACCCGTACTCGAAGAACTGCCCGATGGCGCCGTGCGCTATCGCATTCTTGATACGGATGTTTTTTCGGTGGTTGCCGGACGTAACGGTTCTACCGATAATCTCTCTATTGCCCGTCAGATCGAACGCTGGATCGATGCCTGGGACGCCGAACTGGTTCATTTCCATGCCATTCAGGAAATGGGTGTGGGAATGGCCCGGATTTGCCAGAAGCGCGGCATTCCGTATGTTATCAGCCTGCATGATTGCTGGTGGCTGTCGGATAGTCTCTTCATCACACGCGATGACGGGCAGTATCATCTTGAACGTGATGATGTGCCGCTTGCTCCTGGCAATTCGACGCGTGCCCACTATCTTGGTGAGCGACGCAAACTCATGCGTCACGCATTGGCTGGCGCGGCAGCCATTCTCAGCCCGTCCGAGGAACATAAAAGTCTTTATGTACGCAATGGCGTGCCTGCAGATCGTATTCTAATCAATCGCAACGGTTTTACCTGGCCGTCACGACCCAGAGCAAAAAGACTGAAAGGCTCAAGACTGCGCTTCGGCTTCGTTGGCGGTATTGGTTTCGTCAAGGGCTATGATCTGATCCGCAAGGCACTGGAGCGCACGGAGCGTGACGATTGGGAACTGGTTCTGGTTGATAACACGCTTAATCTGGGCTTCCCGTCGATAGATACCTCGGAATGGCTGGTAAAAGGATCTATCCGCACCGTCCCTGCCTATACACAATCCGGGCTGGATGATTTCTACGATCAGGTTGATGTGCTTCTTTTCCCGTCCCAGTGGCGTGAGAGCTATGGCCTGACCGTACGAGAAGCCCTGTCCCGGGATATCTGGGTGATCTCGACGGCACCGGGCGGACAGGCTGAGGAAATCGTCGACGGCGTGAATGGCTCTCTTATTCCAATTATCGACGATCCAACTCCGCTACAAACCGCGATAGAAGCACTCCTTGATCAGAAGGACAGGTTCGACACCTACGTGAACCCCAACAAGGGCAATCTGCCGAGCTATGACGATCAGGCGCAGGAGCTTGCCGCGCTTTACCGACGCATTCTGAACCGTCCCTCCTGAACGCTTTTCTGTCCCATACTCCGGGCATAAGAAAACCCCCTCAGCTTTTCAGGCTGAGGGGGTTTTTCATGAATTATCAGGACAAAGAATAGTGCCGTTCCCGGTTTCCTGCCTCACGCCTGATCGCGCCAGGCAGGAAACAGCCTGCTCTAGTTCGCTGAGGGCAGAGCGTAGGCCAGAACGTAATCGCCCTTACCGACATTAGTCCCTGTACGGGTCGCACCACCGGCCACGACAAGCACATATTGCTTGCCATTCTCGACATAGCTCATCGGCGTTCCCTGACCACCAACCGGCAGACGCTCACGCCAGACTTCCTTGCCGCTTCTAAGATCGAAGGCACGCAGATAGTTATCGAGCGAACCATGGAAGAAAGCGAGATTACCGCCGGTCAGAAGCGGACCACCCATCGTGGGCATACCAACAGGGATATAGAGATGAGGAATAATGCCCTTATCTCCGAAAATGCCATGGATACGCGCATCCTGAATGCTTCCTACAGGCACCTGCCACAATGTCTTCTGTGTTTTCAGATCGATGGCTGTCAACGAGCCGAAAGGTGGCTTGAAACAGGGAGCTCCCATGGGAGAGACGAACATCGAACGTTCCACACCCCACGGCGTACCGAGCTGTTCGGAGTATTCACCCTCGGTTGACGGAACGAGCCCGGCTTTCGCTGCTTCCTCTCTCTTAATGAACTGTCCCCACATGGCCATGCGGATATCGTTCACCACAAGAACACCAGTCTGCGGATCGATCGCGCCACCACCCCAGTTTGAACCGCCATAATAGCCAGGCCAGATCAGGGTCTTCTGCTTGTCTGTCAGCGGCGTCCATTCGCCTTCCCAGCGCATTTTCTTGAAGGCGATGCGGCAATAGAGCTGATCGAAAATCGTCGCCCCCCACATATCGCTTTCCTTCAGTCGCTCGACACCAATCGACAGATCGGAATAAGGCTGAACCGGGCTGATACGCTGGCCAGGCATACCGTCCGTTGCAACGGGACGGTCCGTGACCTTCACAACAGGCTTGCCTGTACGACGATCCAGAACGAAGATCTGGCTGCGCTTGGTCAGCGCAACAACGACCGGAGTCGTCTCGCCACCTGCCCCAGGCAGATCATACAGGATTGGCTGCGAGGTCACGTCGTAATCGAACATGTCCTGGTTGGCTGTGCGAAAATGCCAGCGTTCCTGACCCGTACGCAGATCAAGAGCAAGAATTGCATCAGTGTATTCATCAGAATAGGAGTGGCGGTTGCCGGTCCAGAAATCAGGCGTCTGATTGCCCATGGGGATATAGGCAATGCCCAGCTTGGGATCATAAGACGCCGTACCCCAGAAATTCGGGGTTTCAGTCGCGTAGATCTGTCCGGGAGGAAGCGGGCGACTATCCTTGTTGCCGCGCGAAGCATCCCAGGCCCAGACGAGACGACCGGTGCGTACATCGTAACCGCGGATCACGCCTGAAGGCTCGCCCACTGTCATGTTGTCGTTGATCTTGCCGCCAACCATGATCACGCCGTCGGCCACCAGCGGTGCCGAGGTGAGATAATAGGAACCGGGTGCGGTGGGGCCGAGGCCTTCAAGCAGATTGACCATGCCATGATCACCGAAATCCTGGCATAAGGCCCCGGTCGATGCATCAAGCTCAAACAGGCGGGCATCATTGGTCGTACTGACGATGCGACGCGCGCAAGGTGTTTCAGCCGTAATGGGCTCGGGTGCCGCAGGAAGCCCGCTGGTCGACACTGGAGGCGCTGCCGGATCGGTTGCCTCCCCGACCGGGGCAGCTGCTTCTTCCGGACCAAAAGCCTTCGCATCGGGAGCAAGCAATGACATCGTTGTCAGATCGGCATAGCTGACACCACGACAACGCTTCCACCCCTTGTTGCCACGCGTCACCTGCATATGCGGGTCAAAGCGCCACCGCTCATGCCCCGTAACAGGATCGAGCGCGATCACCTTGTTGAGTGGCGTGCAAAGGTAAAGAGTGTTGGCCACTTTCAGCGGCGTTACCTGATATTCCGAGCCATCTATGGCGAGATCGCCCGTGTGAAAGGTCCAGGCCAGTTTCAGGCCGGAAACATTCTCCGCATTGATCTGGACGTAAGGCGCAAAACGATCACCCGACAGATTACGCCCCCAGGCTGGCCAGTCATTACCGTTCTGTTGCCCTAGCGCCGTATCGACCTTCGGGGTCTGTGCGGAATCTGCGGTAACCTCGGCATGAGGCTGGAACATACCCAGCAGGATACCTGCAAACACAATGGCATAGAGTGCAGCGACGCCCGTACCCCAGACACGAGAGACACTTCCGGTGCGCGATATGCCAGTGTCGTTTGATCGTGCAGTCGAGCCGAAAAAGGGGGCAAGAAGCCCGACCACGATCGGCAGCACCACAAACACGATCACACGCGGCACGATGAGCCAGAATACAGCGCCCACTTCGCTAAAGGCCCAGCCAACCGCTACCACGCTAAGGAGAACAGACAGGGGCAGGGCAATTGTCTTGCGCGCCATCAGTGTTGCGCCGACTGCCGCCATCAACACGCCCAGCAGGATATAAACCCAGCTTCCCCCAAGCCATGCAAGATCGACACCGCCCAGTGCCAGGACGACACCAAGCAGTGTGATCACGAGACCGATCACTATACATAATAGATGGACAAGGCTTCTCACGAGCAATCCTCACGCTGGGCTTTCAGCGGCCCTGTCTCCTGCCGGAAGACAACCCCGCCGAGTGCCGTTTTAGGCATTGAGCTTTTACAAGCCAGAAAAACCAGAAACCGAAGCCATGGCGATACGGAACACCCGAAAGATCGGGAAATTTCGCAGTCAAAAACCAGCCTGAAAGCTCAAAGATTGGGTAATCTGCAGCCTAAATGTTTCATTTCCGTCATCACATCTTCATCAGCATGCCAATATAACGGATTTTTGTCTTCTCGGAGAAAATTAATACAAATTATGTACAGATCACTATACCTGCACAACCCTCTCAGGGAAGGTTCGACATGATCGCGAGAGCATATTGCGCTGCCGGACTCATGCGACCACCACGTGCCCATGCAATACCGTGTTCCATGTAGAAATCGTCACCAGGCATACCCCCCTCCAGTGCGGGAAGCCGAGCCAGTTGCGTCTCCGAAAGGAGAGAAACGGGCATCAGGGCTGCAGCATCACAGGATTCGACCAGATGCTCGATCAGCGTAGGCAGACTGATCTCGATAAGCCGCGGAGGAAAGGGAAGTCCGCGTGAAAGCAGGATCTGGTCAAAGCGATCACGCATCGCCATACCCTTGAGCGGGAGCAGCCAGACACGGTCGACAAAATGCGACCATTTGTCGAAAATCTCCGCGCTCGTCATCAGATCATCATCAATCGCAATCACGCAATGTTCCAGGCAGAGCGTCCGGGTCTCAAAACGCCCTGAAGATGCCACGTCCAGAAGATTGACGACGACAATGTCATTCCGTCCCGCGTGCAGATCATCCAGAAGGCGCTTGCGCATACCATATTCGATACTGATTGTCAGAAGAGGTTGCTCCTGCTTCATACGTGCCACCCAGGTCACAAGCGGGCGTTCAAGCATGGGTGCCTGAAAGCCTATGCGCAAGGTTCCGTGAAGTAACGCCGTCTCTCTCGTGAAATCCTCGCTCAACGTCTGCAGTTCATGATCGATGCGCCGCGCAGCTACCAGAACGCGTTCGAGCCCCGGCAAAGGGACAAGATGCCCTTGGACACGTTCGAAGAGACGCTTGCCCAGAATCGCTTCTATCTCGATACAGGATTTCGAGACAGCTGCTGGTGAAATACCAAGTCTTGACGCCGTCTGCCTCATGCTGCGTGTCGTATTGAGCATATCGAGAAGATGCAGATGACGCAGCTTGAGGCGTCGATGCAGCGTAATCCCGGACCCGGCCATCTCATTCCTCCATCACGTCAACCATTCAGTTGACAGGATATAACCCTATTTTGCTTCAATATCGAAACGTTTTGATCTCATAATCTTTCATCAACACTTAACCGGACAGACCGGTTACCGCAGTTTGCTCCAGTAATAATCAACAGGAAGCATGATGGTAAACTCAGAGAGACAGGAACGTTCTGTAAAGAAGCATGTAACGGCATCAGTATTCCTGTTGCTGGCTTCACTATCCTCCACAGCTCTCTCCGGTTTCGCAGATGCTGCTTCCCGTCGTGATACGCCTGATCAGACCGCGCCACATCTTCACCCTGCTGCAACGACCGCAAACACCGCTCAGGGCGCATCTCTTCACGGCGCAACGCATCACAAAACGCTCACCGGCGGTGCCGAAACGCTCACAGTGACCACTGCCCGTCGACGCCTGCATTTCAGTGCCGCCCAGCACGAAGCAGACGCCACGACACATATCACGGCAGAGACACTCACCCGTCAGGGGGTTGTTTCTCTGCTCGATCTGCCGCGCGTGGCACCCAATCTTACGGTTCAAAGTGTGAACGGCACCGGCACGACGAATTTCTTCCTGCGCGGCATCGGATTGAACGATTATACGCAGAACAACATGTCATCCGTACTCGTTTATTATGACGATGTTGCCTATCCATTGGCCCGTATGGCTTCGGGGCTGATGTTCGATATCGCAGGCGCATCAGTGGAGCCGGGGCCAGTCGGTTTCAGCCATGGTCAGACCGATACGGGGGGTGAAATTGCCTTCCGCACCTCGGATCCGACCGATGAGTGGCATGGGAGTGTCTCACAGGACATCGCAAGCTATGCCCGCAGCCGGACCAATCTCTTCGTTTCCGGCCCGATCGTCAGTGACAAGCTGAGTTTTCGTATCGCCGGGCAGACCATGCAGGGGGGCGGCTGGCAGACAAACCCGACCAATGGCGCCCATCTGGGCGATGCCAGTCTCGGTGCCCTGCGGGCCAAACTCCGCTGGCGTCCCGAAGAGCATACCGAACTCATGCTGAGCGGTCATTGGGTGCAGGATGATTCCGAGGTTGTAGCGGCCAAACCCGTTATCAATTTCCTGCCCAGCCGTCCCTACCCGGCACTCTCCTATCAACAGGCGCAATGGGATTATAATACCCGACTGGCCAGACTGATCGGTCGCTCACCAACGCTCTCCCCCAGCGAACACAACACCATGTGGGGTGCGGACCTCAAGATGACGCACGATTTTGGATTTGCAGCGCTCAAGAGCATCAGCGCTTTCGAAACCGAACGGGTGGGGGAGTATACCGATCAGGATGGCACGCTCTGGGCGACAGGCGACAATTACCGCAATATTGTCGCCAACAGTTTCTCCCAGGAACTGCGCTTGGAATCACGCAGAAAGCAGCCCCTCGAATGGGTGGTCGGAGCCTATTACGACCGTGTACGCATGACGCAGCAATCATTCTTCGATTTCACTGATTACGTCCCGACACGCGGCTATCTGCAGGAGACCTCCTTCGGACAGAATGAGCAGACCTTCTCACAATTCGCGCATCTCTCCTACAAACTACCCTATCGTGTGACGCTGATAGGCGGATTGACACACGAGGCGGATGACCGCCAACTGCTCGATCTGCGCACGGTGCAGTTCGGGCGGCGCAGCCTGCAATTCCAATCCACCGGCTCGAATATGAACCAGTTTGCCGGAACACTCGGCATACAGTTTCAGGTCACCAGAGATCTGATGACCTATTTCAAGGTCAGTCGCAGCATGAAGCCCGGAGGCATGACCGCCAACAACACCGTAGTGCAGGGCCAGCTCGACCCGTTCAAACCCGAGACCGTTCTGGCCTATGAGCTCGGTTTCAAGGCCGATATCATTCCCAATCGCTTCCGGCTCAATGCTGCGGCCTTTTATTACGACTATCACGACCAGCAATATCTGGGCAGCTATGTTGTGCCCGGCTATGGCCCTCTGGGGCGCTTCGATAACATTCCGAAATCGGAGATCTGGGGCGTGGAATTCAACACTGAAATCAACCCCGTCCGCCACGTCTATCTGATGCAGAATTTCGGCTTTCTGCGCAGCAAATACCAGAAATTCCAGGCCATCAATGCGGCTGCCGTGAACGCGCAATATCAGCAGACCGGCATCTGGGCACCAATCTATACGGATTATGCCGGAACAGAAGGCATGAATCCCAAGCTTACCCTGAATGGATCTGGCGATTATCGCCTCACTTTCCTGCGCCGCTATGAGGGTGAAGCGGGTGTCGACTGGAATTTCCGCTCGGCTCAATCGATGGTTCCCGGCGGTACGGGCAATTATCAGCTTCCTGCCTATTTCCTGCTCGGTGCCCATGTCACCGTGCATCCGCTCAAAGGCCCATGGACAGCGACCGTCTACGCGTCAAATATCCTGAACAGGGAGTATTTCACCACGAGTTCGCAATCGACCACGACCTATTTCCGTATACCAGGCCCACCCCGTTTCATCGGCGGTCGCATTGGCCTCACCTACTGACGCCTTACCCGACAAGGAGACATGTCTGATGACTGGATCGGATCAGGACAGGAAACGGCTTATCATGGCCGCCTGCGTGGGCAATTTTCTGGAATTCTACAATTTCATGGCCTATGCGTTTTTTGCACCGATGATCGCTAGGGCATTCTTCCCTGACAGTTCGGGGCTGGCCGGATTATTCGATGCGCTGATCACATTCGGCGCCGGTTTCTTCCTGCGACCGCTCGGAGCGTTCTGCGTAGGTATCTATGCGCGTCGCTACGGCCATCAGGCCGCACTCATGCTTACTTTTGCGATCATGGCTATCGGGTCGCTGCTTCTTGCTGCCACGCCCTCAACCCGCTCGATCGGTCTGATTGCGGCCTTTCTCATCGTTCTGGCACGCATGTTGCAGGGCTTTTCGGATGGGGGCGAAGTCGGCCCCGCGACAGCCATGCTCTATGACGCGGCCCCGCCGGGCAAGGGCGGCATTATCAGCATCATGCAATATGTCACCCAGCTTCTGGGCATGGTTGTGGCCGTGATTTTGGGGCTGTTCCTCTCCCTGACCCTGTCGCATGACGCGCTCTATGCCTGGGGCTGGCGCATTCCGTTTTTCATTGGCATCGCCATTCTGCCTTTCGGTTTCTGGTTGCGCCGTCAGATTCCCGTGCAACAGGCACATCATGCAGAACCGCATCCGTTCGGAGATACGTTGCGCCTGCTCTTCACTCCCAAGATCCTGCTGGTTTTTGCCCTCATTGTCTGCGGGACCATCACGAATTACCTGCGCACATTCGGCGTCAGCTATGCGATTGCCGTCCTTCATCTGCCACCCGGCACAGCGATGTTCGCCATGGCACTCGGACTGATCTGCGGCGTGGTTGCGGTTATCGCAGGCATGCGCATTGCACTGCGCAACCCCGACCCGAAACTTTTCGTCATCGTGGTTTCAGTGATCAGCACACCACTTTGCATGCTCTATTATGCACTCTCGATCACCTATCCGGGCCTTGGCACACAGATCGGCCTGAATCTGACTGTATTTCTTTCGTCAGGCCTGCTGATTGCACCAGTCTGGCGCTTGCTCTTTGACGCCATTCCCGATCATAGCCGCGCGTTCATTTTCGGTCTGGTCTATGCTGTCGCCGTTTCCGTCTTCGGGGGTTTGACACAACCCGTCACGGTTCTGTTGATCGCACATTTCCATGATCGCATGGTACCAGCCTGGATGCTCGGCGTTTTGATGCCACTCTCGCTTCTGGCCTATCTTGCGCTGCGTCGCCGCATGATTCCCCCTTCATCCGGCGCGACGATTGTCGCCTCCCAGGCCGATCCGGCCTGCTGACCCAGTTACCCCGACAAGGATTCTCCTGATGAAAAATACCGATGCCATACTCTCCTTTGTCGATGACCGTGCCCAAAGTCTGATCGCGCTCAGCGATGCTGTCTGGGAGGTACCGGAAACAAATTTCGAAGAGATACGCTCCTGCGCGCTTCATACCGAAAAGCTGGCCGAGGAAGGGTTTCGCGTCACACGCAATGTAGCGGGCATTCCGACGGCAGTCATGGGAGAAGCAGGTGAAGGAGGCCCAGTCATTGCCTTCCTCGGTGAATATGATGCCCTGCCTGACCTGACCAATGCAGCGGGCGTAATGGAACACACACCGCTCCCCGGTAATGGCAATGGCCATGCCTGCGGACATAATCTTCTCGGTTCAGCGGCGCTGCTCGCAGCAACGGCACTGAAGAACTTTCTTGCTGCGCATGATCTGCCGGGGCGCGTACGATATTATGGCTGCCCTGCTGAAGAAGGCGGGGCAGGCAAGGCTTTCATGGTGCGTGAAGGTGTGTTCAGCGATGTCGATGCCGCGATCTCATGGCATCCGATGTCTTTTACCGGCGTGTTCCCGCCTTCGTCACTGGCCAATATCCGGCTCGACTTCACCTTTACCGGCAAGGCAGCTCATGCCGCAGCCGCTCCCTTCCTCGGACGTTCAGCGCTTGATGCTGCTGAGCTGATGAATGTAGGCGTGAATTATCTGCGCGAGCATATGCTCCCCAGTTCACGCATCCACTATGCCTATCTCGATGCTGGCGGCGCAGCCCCCAATGTCGTCCAGGCCAAGACCACCATCCGCTATGTCGTACGCACGCTCGACCTGGCTGATCTGGTGCCACTGACCGATCGCGTCCGCAAAATTGCGCAAGGTGCAGCACTGATGACTGAAACCCGGGTGGAGGAACGGGTAATCAGCGCCATGGCCAATCTTCTGCCCTGCCCGCCTCTCGAAGCGGCCATGCAAAACCATATCGAACGTCTTGGCCCACCGCCCTTCGATGAAGACGACCGCGATTTTGCCCGCAAAATGCAGGCGACTTTCCCGAAAAGCGACATCATCGCCGCCTTCCGTCACGCTGGAGCCAAGCCGGATCCCGATCAGCCTCTGGCCAATTTCGTACTGCCAGCAGGGGGCAACCGCTCTTCCCTCGGCTCGACCGATGTAGGCGATGTGAGCTGGACGGTACCCACCGTGCAGGCACTCGGCGCGACCTGTGCCATCGGCACGCAGCTCCATTCCTGGCAGATGACGGCGCAAGGCCAGTCTTCGGTCGCGCATAAGGGTATGATCCATGTAGCCAAGATCATGGCCATGACCGGGCTCGATCTCTTCACGAACCCCGACCTGCTCGAAGCGGCAAAAAAGGACCATGCAGAGCGTCTGGCCGTTCAGCCTTATGTGACGCTCATTCCGGCGGATGTGGTGCCTTCTGCGGATAGTGAATGATTCGAAAAGGGAGGTGGGGCTCTGCCCCACCTAACAGAGGACCTGTCCTCTGAACGCTTTTTCTAACGCCTTTTTTTCACCAGAGACTGGGCACAGGCAACCCCGATCAGGACGAGCCCCCAGATAGCGAGCGTCAGGTAATCACTGAAGCCCAGAAGATTGAAGCCCGTAGCGATGAGTTGCAGCATGATCATGGCCAGAACCAGTCCGGTCACGCGACCAAACCCGCCATTGGGATCCACTCCTCCCAGCACAGCAGCCAGAACGGTCACCAGAAGATAGGATTTGGCATAGGCTGCGCTGGCCGAATTATAACGCGCGAGCATAAGACAGGCGGCGCAGAAACACAGAAAGCCTGAAAGCGCGTAGATCCTGATTGTCACCCGATCGACATTGACGGCTGAATAGCGTGTAGCCAGGGCATTCGAGCCGATCATTCGGATCGAGATACCGAAAGCCGTATGCTGCAACACAACATGCACGATGGCGGCGACAGCCAGAAAGGCCAGAAAGGCGAGCGGTATCTGGAGCAGAGACGCATTACCGATATGACCATAGAGTGCAGGCAGGCCTGAGACGACCTCGCCCCGCGTCAGCCAGATGCTTGTGCCTTCGACAATCGACATCACACCCAGTGTGACCAGAATGGGATGGACTTTCGTTCGTACAATCAGCCAGCCCGTCAATCCTCCCAGCGCAGTGCCCAGTACCATCCCCGCCATCAGGGCCAGGATAATGCACAGGGTCACAAAACCCGTGCTATGTCCGGCCAGAGGCAGGTGGGCCAGAACCGCCACCATGGCGATACCGCAGGCATTGGCAATGGCAATGATGGCAAGGTTCAGCCCGCCGGACATCATCGGAATGGCCATGGCCAAGGCCAGCAAACCCAGCTGTGGAAGCTGGAACATCATTGAACGCATCGAGCCCAGACTAAAGAACCCGGGCACAATGAGACTGAATCCCAAAGCCAGCGCGAGTGCAGCCAAAGCCTGTCCCGAAACGCGCGCCGGAAGAAAACGCCGCAATGGCCCTGCCAGATCGTTCATGGAGAAACTCTGTCCTGTCAGGTTTTCAGACATTGGGGGCCTCCTCAACGAGGCGTGAGCGGGTACGGCTACGCACCGATAGTGCCGTAAGGCTGGTCGAGACGAGAATGATCGCGCCTGTGATGATCTCAAAGCAGTAAGGCGAGATATCAAGAAGATTGAGCCCGTTCTGGATAATTGCCAGCATCAGGATACCCAGCGTGATCCCACCTATCGTGCCGACGCCACCCAGCAGCGAAGCGCCACCAAGCACGGCAGCAGACAGAACCGAAAGTTCGGTACCATAGAGGGCATTAGGTACTGCCTCACCAACACGGTTGGCCTGCACGAGCCCAGCCAGCGCCGCCATGAACCCGGCAAAACCGTAAGCAAAAAACTGAAGCCGGGAAATATTCAGACCAATACGTCGTGCAGCCTCTGCATTGCCCCCCATGGCATAAAGCTGCCTGCCTGTTTTCGAACGGTTCAGCAGTATCCAGCACAGACCGAGCGAGGCAACCATAACCATGATAGGCAGGGTGATACGCACCAGATCTCCGCTTGCCGTTTCGAACTGCAGAAAGGTGATCCGCTCGCTCCACCACTCAGGCAGATTATAGATCGAATGTCCGCCCGTCGCGTACATCAGCAGGGCGAAATAGACATTCATGGTCGCAATGGTGATGATGATCGAATTGACCCGCGCATAATGGATCAGCGTGGCATTGACAAAGCCGAGGCCTGTGCCGACCAGAAGCCCTGCCGGAATAACCAGTAATGGCGACAAACCGAAGCGTGTTGCCAGCAAGGCGGCTGCATATTGTGCAACCGATGCCGTAGCCGCAAATGAGATATCAATGCCACCGGCAATCAGCACCACAAAGAGCCCTGTCGCCATGATCGCCTGAACTGCGTAGCTTTCGGTCAGATCGACGAAATTGGACAGACTCAGGAAATTGGGGGTTGCCAGCGATAGCACGATGACGAAAACGGTGATAACCGCCGCCAGCCAGAATTCCGGGCGGTTTCGCAGGGATGCGAGATCAGGCATAGATCCGCTCCTCCAGAGCCTGTTCGGTAATGAGAGACGGGCTGTATTCGCCGGCAATGCGACCATTACGCATATGCAGAATACGATCACATGTTGCGAAGAGCTCGATCATCTCATCCGAGATTACGAGAATACCCACGCCCTGCTCGCTCAACTCGCGGATCAGGGCGTAAATTCCTTCCTTGTTCTTGATATCAACACCAACCGTCGGGCTGTCGAGAATCAGGATTTTCGGATGGGAAGCCAGCCAGCGCGCGAGGATGACACGCTGCTGGTTACCACCAGACAGTGTGTTGATGGCATCCTCTACCGAGGTCAGCTTGATGTTCAGACGCGCTACCCAATCCCTGGCCAGCTGAATACGTGACTCATCCGAAATCAGGCCGAAGCGGTTAGCCAAGCCGGGCAGGACAGCAATATCCAGATTATCGACAATGGATTGCTCTGCATTGATCCCGAGATTCAGTCGATCTTCAGAAACATAGGCTATGCCTGCCGCCAGGGCGTCCTGATTGGTACGAAAGCGCCGCTCTTCCCCATGGACGATCAGCGCGCCGGAATCAGGCTTCGTCATGCCGAAAAGCGAAAGTGCCAGTTCCGTGCGCCCGGCACCAAGCAGACCGGTCAACCCCAGAACCTCGCCTTCATGAAGACGGATAGACACGTCATCATATTCGCCACGTCGACTCAGGTGACGCGTTTCCATCACCACGTCACGCGACGAGCAATCGCGCACGACATGATGTGAAGCGATCTCGATCCCTGTCATGAGATGGATCAACGTCCGCTGATCGAGCGCCGAAGCCGGATAGGTACCAACCATCCGCCCGTCGCGCATCACCGTGATCCGCTCGGCAATCGCCGAGACCTCATCAAGACGATGAGAGACAAACACCACGGCAATACCTGCTTCTGAGAGCTTGCGCACCAGATCAAGCAGCCGACGTACTTCAGCACGCGTCAAAGACGCTGTCGGCTCATCCATGAAAATAAGACGGGCGGCTCCTGCCAGACCCCGGGCGATGGCAACAATCTGACGTTCGGCAATCGACAGGCATTCCACGGGCAGATCAAGCGGCAAATCATGCCCGAGACGATCGAGGGTTTCGCGCGCCTTGCGCCGGATAGCCGTTTTCGGACTGAACCCGCGCCCGAGATTGGCATCAAAAGCGATATTCTCAGCGACGCTGAGATTGGGAAAAAGCGCAAGATCCTGAAATACGACCTGTATGCCCAGTGCCCTCGCCCGCATCGGATCGAGTGGTACCGCATTCTGTCCCGCTATGCGAATTTCTCCACCCGCATCCGGCGCATGTACGCCCGAAACGGCCTTGATGAGCGTCGATTTGCCGCAGCCATTTTCGCCCACAAGACAATGAATTTCGCCTTCGCGCACATCCCAGTCGATGCCACGCAGGGCCTGAAAACTGCCGAATGTCTTGGTGACATTCAGCAGTTCCAGGAAGACAGACGCAGTCACAGCCCGAGCGCCACCAGCTCGGCAATGGTCGAGCGATCAATGATCTGCATTTTGGGCGCCAGAATGCTGTGCTGGGCCGGATCAACCTGCAACGCACCGATATCGGTCATATCCATGCCATTGGTGATGGGCTTGTCAGTGGCCAGCATCAGACCCAGACGCACAAGGGTCTGCCCTGCTAGAAGCGGATTCCAGATATAACCGCAGCGAATAGCGCCAGAACGCACATATTTTGCTCCCTGTCCCGGCGAGAAGGGGCCAACCACAGAAACGGTTTTGATCTTGCCTCGGGCATCGACGGCACGCGCCGCACCGATTGGTCCCTGTGACCCGAAAGCCAGAACACCCGTGAGGTCAGGATGAGCGCGCAGCTGGTCCATGACGGTACGATAGCTGTCATCCACACTCTCGCCGCACCCGAAGCGATCACCGATCAGATGCATATCCGGGTATTTTGCTTTCTGCAGCGCAATGGCCGCATCGGCGCGCATTTTATGCTGCGGTACGGTAAGCGAACCAACGATGATGATATAACCACCCTTGCCGCCAGAAGCCTTCGCCAGAGCTTCCATATGGCGTTCACCATCGGCCGCCGGAGTGGTAAATTCGAGATCCCATTCTGCACCCTGTTGACCAGGGCTTTCATGGCTGATCACATGGATCCCGGCAGCACGGGCACGTTGCAATACCGGTACGAGCGAGCTGGCATCGTTAGGGACAACGCCAATCACATCGACCTTGCGCGCAATCAGATCCTCAATCGCGCTGACCTGCTGGGCAGCATCGGCCTGTGTCGGGCCGATCATCCAGGCATTGCACCCCGTTTCCTTGCCCGCGCTCTGAATACCGCGCTCCATGGCGTTGAACCAGGGAATGCCACCAATCTTGGCAACAATGGCAATTTTCTTCGGAGCCCCTTCGGCAAACACCGGTGAAAAGCGGGAAGACGCAAACGGGGCAAGAGCGGTCAGACTGGCAGCGGCACCCAGAAAGCCACGACGGGAGACGTTCATGATCTCAACCTTTTGGTGTCGTCACGAGACGACATACAGACGCGCTCGTGACGGAAGATAAGGCAGGGGGAAACGGAGAACTCAGCGGCGCTGACGGCCAAGGGCCTCGCGAGCAGATTTCATCTGCACGTCTGTAAAGGCCTTGGCATGAGCGGCCAGATCACGGCTGTCTTCCCAGAGATTGCGCCAGATACCCAGAATGCCTTCGAGTGGCTGACCCACCACAGCGGAAGAAAAGGACTCGAAAGTAATCGGCCCCTGATAATTGATGCTCTCAAGCGCACGGAAAATGCTCGGGAAATCGACCGAGCCTGAGCCCAGATAACCACGATGGGAGTCGCCGGTATGAAAATACCCCAGCAGATCGCCCGCCTCACGGATGGCCTCTGCTGAATCGGCCTCCTCGATATTCATGTGATAGCAATCGAGATGCAGCTTCACATTCGGCATTTCAACTTTTTTCACATAGGCAATCGCCTGACGCGCCGTGTTGAGCACGTTGGATTCATAGCGATTGACAACTTCCATGCCCAGCGTGATGCCACTGGCCTGAGCCTTTTCCGCGACACGACGCACAACGTCGATGGAACCGCGGATACCGTCCTCGGTCACTGGTGTGGCATATTTTTGAAATGCTGAATAAAGAATACCACAGACATGGGTAGCACCAACATCGCGTGCCAGTGACATGGCATCGAGCAGATGCGCTTCACCACGCTTCGTACGCTCCTTGTCTCCGGAAGAGATATCCATATCAGCCGTCAGGCCGAAGGACATGGTAATCCCGAGCTTGTTACGCTCCAGTTCGCGCAGCGTGGCCGGCACGTCGAAAGCCTTGAGATCCATCGTCGAGGCCTCGATCAGATCGTAACCGAGTTCGGCTGTGGACCTTATGGCCATGGCAGCGTCTTCGGGTGTCCAGTTGGCGGTCCAGACAAAAGCATGCAATCCAAGCTTGTTCATGACATTTTTCCTGTTTTTGGAGGAGCAGTCGAACCGCGTACCGCGAGCGTGCAGGGCAATCGAACCTGCATGGGGGCGGCGCTTTCGCCCGCTATGCGATGCATGAGGCGTGACCAGGACTGCACACCCATTTCTTCCACCGGTTGACGTATGGCAGTGATGGGAGGCTGTGTGGCACGCATCCATGCATAATCGTCGTATCCGACAAGCGATACGTCGTCGGGTACGTTACATCCACTCTGGTACAGGCAGCGTAACGCCCCCAGAGTGATGGAATTGGTCAAAGCAATAATGGCCGTAGGAATATTGCTGCCTGTGAGCATCTCCGTCAGTGCGGCCGGCCCTTCTTCGGCATGATGGCCAACTTCCAGAACCTGCGGCACAGGCAGCCCGGCCTGAGCACAGAAAGCAATGATACCGGCACAGCGTTCACGAATATTCGCCAATGACAAAGTCGTAGCGACCACGAGGATGCGTCTGTGTCCGAGACTGGCCAGATAGGCGGCTGCCTCGGCTGCCGATTGCTCGTTTTCAACCGCAACTGTATCGGCCATGCATGAATGCGGCAGTCGATCCAGCACCACATAGGGGATTGAGGTCGCATCAAGTATCGACGCATCGGCAAAATAGTCATCGTTTGGCAGAATAATCATGCCTGCAGGACGCCACGACAACAGCGCCTTGAGACGCGAGGAACCATAAACGGGCTCCTCTCCCGCACTGGCGACGATGATATCGTATCCATCCTTGCGGGCGCATTCTTCCAGGCAGGCAATAATGGCCGTAAAGAAGGGATTATCTAGGCTCGGCACAAGAACGCCGATAATGCGGTTACGCCCTTCGCGAAGCTGCATGGCAGCCCTGTCAGGCAAATAGTTCAGCGTCCTGATGGCATCATTTACACGCGCCCGCACAGCATCAGACACGTTCTTGCGACTGCGCACCACATTGGAAACGGTCGCAACCGAAACCTGTGCGGCTTCAGCCACATCACGGATTGATATCTGGGCAGTCTTGCGTGCCATAAAGCGCCTTCTCCTGCAGTTAAACGTTTAACCGCAGGAGAAGGCCTATGATGAATCCTACATTTCAGGGAAATGACGTTTCCGTCATTTTTCATCGCCGGGATATGCCGAACCATATATAAGCGGCACGAAAGTCATTGACTCGCCTTACCTTCTATACAATGTGATTATTATATATTTATAAATAATCATCAATAATAGTTATTTGTTATTATGAACTTTTTAGAGATTACGACAATAATTACGCACCCAGTCGGGCGGCTCCTGTTCCAGGTGCCCATCAACCGGAATATGTCGTTCCTTCGCCCAGCGATACCCCCACATGGGACCGAATCTGGTCGCTATAGCAGGCTCCCGCTTGAACGCCGGATCTGACTGGGCCTGAGTCAACGTAACAAAGCGATAATGCTGTTCCCTGAACAGGGCGAGAATTTGTGGCAACGCCACGGCATTCAGACGATTACTGTGCAAGAGCATGACCGCGGGCACATCGTACCCCATGATTTTTTCATCGAGTTTCTGATAATAAGGAATCTCGATACGCGCATAATCAATATAGGCTTGCAGGATACGCTGCTCATCTACGGGGTTTCCTGCAGCATGGGCACATTCATAGGCATCATTAAAGAGATAATCTTCCACATCAATCGTTGTGGCTGCCTGCCTGTATCCAAGGCGCCTGACAATTTCCGACAGGGCTTTCCGCTTCGGCTCGGTATCGCCAACATGATTGAACGGAAAACGGAAAAACTCGAGCTTCCGTCCTGCCTTATGAGCGAGCGGTCCAATACTGCGCTCACCCTCTTTTATCTCGTTCTCGAATTGCGCCGGGGTGAGCATATTGCTGTCGACATGATGCGCCGCGTGATTGGCCAGTGTCAGAGTGCCCTGATTCCATTGGGTAAGGATCTTGGTGCCAAGCGATCCAAGAGCTCTCACCTTGTCTTCATTGACAAAGGCGGTGACCGGCACCGCATCGTGACGCAAGGCGTCGAGAATGGCACGATTGGCAGCCTGTGCATCTTTCTGATTGTCACTGCGGGACGCTTTGCCCGACATGACGTAGGGCAGATCATCGAAGGTCACCGCTACCTGATGTTCAGGCGGAGGCGCTGCCTGGGCGGCTACAGAAAAAAAGCCCAATGTCCCTAGCTGCAACAATGCCAGGGTGTATCGACGCGCCGTCCCTGTTTTCTTTTTCATTGCCACGCTTCCCGGATGCAGAACCATGAATCGCCATGGATTTACTGCCTCCCCCAATCATTACGGAAATAAATTCAGGTATTGTTATGGCATGAAACAGAAAAGCAGGCTCGGTCGTCATTATTCCATCGAAATGAGGGCATACAAGACGTCCTCACACCGAGAAGTCAGGACTGGCTGAAACTTGCCGGAAGCTCGTTGACCGTTACGACGCGCCAGACACCATTGATCCGCTCCAGAATGGAGAGAGACAGATTCTGGATCGAAAAGCGCAGAGCTGTGTCTGGATGTACATTCAACGCATGTGAGATTGCCGCACGAATGGCACCGCCATGGCTTACCACCACACTATCCTGTCCCTCACTGCGATCGGCCAGTTCATCAAGCGCATGTCCGACGCGGGCACAGACATCAAGCATGCTTTCTCCACCGGGTGGCTGTTCCGATGCCGAAAGTGACCAGAAATTATGGGCGGTCTGACGCAGTTTCAGGGGCAGTTCCTCATGCGGCAGATTATGCCACTCGCCCATGGATTGTTCGGTAAAGCGCGGTTCAATCGTCAGATTGCGCGGACCATACCCTGCGGCAAAAATGGCCTTGGCGGTATCCTGCGCACGCTTGAGAGGCGAAACCACCCATTGTGCGTCATTCGGCAACCTGCGACCAAGCGCCGTATAATAGGGCACCTGTAATGCCAGATGTTCAGAGCAAAGATCGACATCAAGCGCCCCGTAGACGCGCATGCGGGCTCTTGCTTCGACTATGGCATGACGGATCAGCCAGATACGCGTCACCCCTGCAGGCAGGTGCATGGAATCAAGGAAATGGCCATGGGCCTTGGTTTCAGTCTGGGAAGGCATTGGAGACTGCGTCATGATACCTGAGACTTTCTCGAGAAATGGGAATGTGGTGCATAGCGAGGAACCGGGTCAACGGCTTCCAGCTGCTTCCAATGCGTCAGAATGAGGGAGATTTTCGCAAAGACGCGACTGATATCGGCAAACTCCCGGTCAAGACGCGACTGATTGGTCAGACCGGCATGGGAAGGCTCGCCTGAGACAAGGCGCGCACCGGCGCAAAGCCGCAATGCTCCGGCATTATCCCCTCCCAGAGCGGGATGAGGCACAGGGACAGGTTGCCCAAGCTGGCAAAGCAGGTCTGCCAGATCGGAACCACGGATCCATGGTGAAAGATCGGCATTAAGCCATCGATGTAACGCACGGGCACGCTCTAGAGACAAGGGCTTTTCCTGCGCCTGCGGATCATTGACCAGAAACGAGAAAACGGTTGGCACCGTATCCCAGATTTCCTGACCAGACATCGGTGCCCGCTCTAGAGGAGGCACTGACAGCAAGGTCAGAGAAGGATGATTCGCGATCACTTCCCGTGCCGCTTTTTCAAAGCGACGCAATGTCTCTGTAATGCGCCCGTGGGGAACAGCAGCAAGAGCCTTGCTTTCGGCAAGGGCAGCCTGCCAGCGCAGGGCCAGGCCAAGATTTCCTTCCTGCATCAGAGGCTCTGGCGAAGAGGTCTGTGGCCAGTCGCATCGATTGAAATAGGCCGAAAGTCCCTCCGGCAGAGAGAAGGAGGCCAATGACGAAGCCAGCTCATCCGGCAAAAGCACAGCCCCACAGAAAGGTGGCCCAGTCAGGAATTTGGACCCCGTCGTCATCACCAGCATCCCACTCCGTACCATCGCTGCTACCCGTTCAGGTGCCAGTCGTGCCTGGCAGGCATCGACAACGAGCGTTATCTGGCCGGGATAAAGGGCAATCAGCTCCTGCAACAGATCATGTCGAGGGCCGACCAGGCCGGTCTTGGACATGTCGAGTTGATGCAGGATCACATGACGCCCTTGCGTCAGTTCCTGCACCACGCAACATCGTACTTCTTCATCCAGCGCGCCCGGATCACGGGGCAATCCATCTGGGTTGCGTATGGCGATACCCAGTAGGCGGGTGCTGGTAGGGAACCCTTCGAGATGACTCGCCTTGTCTGCCTCATTTCCAAGCGCTGTGCCCGCGGCAAAATGACGCCCTTGCGCTGCAAGAGGCACCCCGCTGCCTGTTTCATCCGGAGCAATCAGAATATTCGTGATTGCGGCAGAACGGCCACCCGCACGCATCAGGCCAATTGCCAGAACCGCAAGCTCACAATCTGTGCCCGACGCGGCCAGTACGATGTTATCGCGTGATTCAAGACCATAAAGGGCTGCCAGCCCCTGCCTGACATTCAGGCAGGCTGCTTCACGAGCGCGGGGCGCGGGAGTTCCCTTCAGAGCGTCAAGCAGAAAACTGCGTCTTGCACGTTCTGCTCCCAGATATCCGCGCTCTGAAAGGGATGATGCGGTAGAAGAGGAAAAAGTAACCGCCCAGGGACGCGGGCGATGAGAACAGCCATAACGATTGAGCCCGGTCTTCGGATCAATGGTCAGACGCTCATCGCCACCATCAGCCATCAGATATTCTGCTGGCCCTAAAGACAGCCAGAGCGGTTCAAGCCGCGCCAGAAGCGGGGCCGGATCGACGCCTGTAATGGATAAGCCGGGACAGAACCGGATCAGCTCAGGCCAGAGCGCTGTTACACGTGAAGCACAAGGTGGCCTGTGGGCCGCAAATTCATGCAACCATGCGAGGCCAGCTGGCAACGCCACTATCTCGCTGTCAAGCTGATGAAACAGTGCTGCCACACGGGCGGCCACGATTGCCGCAAGCGGGCGATCCTGCGCAGGCAGATCCTGCAGCAGAAATACCCACTCAAGCCCGTAACGTAAAAGGGTGGGCGCCATCTCCGGCCGCTCGAACGCCAGGGCACCAAGGATAATGGCATCAGCCGATGCAGTGAAAGGCAGGTCCAGGCGAGGCGAAAGATCCAGAGAAATCCGATCCGACAAGCTCTGCAGATCGGGGCGATCAAGCGCCGCAAACAAACCATCCGTCACTTTTTCTGCAAGCACGCGGCATCATCCTGTCGTGAAGAAGGGCGCTTTATAACCCATGCCGAGTTGATCCCCAAACAGGGACGCGGTGTCCATCGGAAGCCAGGCACGCCTTGGCTGTCACGCATCGCAAGAGAATTTCGGCAACAGAGTTCAAGAAAAATAATGCATAATAACATTTGCGATTTAATATCCATTGAAAATTAATAAAAAATAAATTTACTGAATAACAGTATAATACGTTGAGTAGTTATTTCAGTTAAAATCTATTATTTCTATTACATGCAAAAAAATAACTTATGATTATAATTTTTTATTAATATGTATATAAGTGTCTTCAGCATACTTATAGAAATGACATTAGTGATATTTATTTATATAGTTGTATATTCGGAATAATATTGTTTATTGAATGCTTAATTATTTGTCCAAATTTTTCTTATCCCCCGTATCAGAAAAAACCTAAAAAACGGGAGCGTTTCTGATATGACAACAATAATAATACCGGAAGACGGTAGCGCTACTTATGACTCAGGAAAAGACTATCTCATTGATGGAGGCACCCTCTCCCTTGATGCAAGCGCAGGTTTGCTGGGCTTTGGAAAATCATCCTGGGTTTCCGCCACAGTAGGGCCGAACGGCGGCAATATAGATGTCAAACTTGACTCATCAATATTCAGTGGTCTTTCAGGAAATTACGAATACGTTGTCAGTATGTCTGGCCCTCCCCCGAAAAATCTCGTTATTTCTTTCGAACTGAACGCCCCAAACAAGAAAGTTATAACAACTTATAAAGATGGCATGACTACCGTTAGCATAAAGGTCACCGGTGGCTTTATAATCACCAGCACAATGAATTTCATTATCCAGATACCTGGAAACCCCAATAATATGGCTGAAGGATCCACCGCCCAATACTATTTCGGACCCGGCGATAATGACGGCTCTTTCATCATTCGATGCTATGCTAAAGGTACATTTATAGAAACGCCCACAGGAAAAATCAGAGTAGAAGATCTGAAAGTGGGAGATCTGATAACAACCCTGTCTGAGACAGGTAAAACCGCGCTTCCTGTCAAATGGATCGGCAAAAGACTCATCAGGAACGGGACAGGTTCGAAATCCATCGTCAATGTCAGAAAAGATGCAATCGACCAGAATATTCCTGATGTGGATCTCTTGATTACTCCTGAGCATTGCCTGTTTCTTGAGGGGCATCTCGTTCCAGTGCGCATGTTGGTCAATGGCGGAAGCATATCCTACATTGATGATCAACACGTAGAGGTATACCATTTCGAATTGGACGAACATTCAATCGTATCAGCAAATAATCTCCTGTCTGAAAGCTATCTGGATACCGGGTGCGGGTACGATATAGAGACCACGCTAAAGGATTACATTCTGATTGGCGAAGGTCGCTATAATTGGCAAACAAATGCTGCGGCACCTCTATGCCTCGACGCGACTTTAACAGAACAGATTTATCTGTCGCTCAAAGAAAGAGGCGACCAGATTGGTTATGCAACGCAATCCAGAGATTTTATTTATGAGCAGAAGATCGCCTTGGTCGATAAATACGGCGCAGAAAAAACACCCGACAGAACAAGAGGCAGAAATCATATTTTCGTTACAGACTCTCTATCTGATTTCTACTTTATAAAATCAGAGCATATTTCTCCAAGCTACATAATAGGCCCTTATATTGATGATCGTCGAGAATTGGGTGTTCTTGTTGGAAATATCACAATTTTCTCTCCGGAAAAGACATATTCATTAACCCGACATCTTGATGATGTTTCCCTTCTGGGCTGGCATTGCAGTGAAACACCCGAAGCGCGCTGGACAGATGGATATGCTATGCTACCAATTGAACAGGGTGGGACTTTTTTACCGTCGGTAATTGCCATAGAAATACTCTCATATGGCCCTGAATTATATCTTCACGATAATAGTCAACCTAGAATTTCCGACAGATCTCGCACCCTCGCCATGGCAGACTGATACACTCTTTATTTAACAACCACCAATAAAGAAAAACCACAGATCCAGATATGCGAACTTATTCGCAGGGCAGGCATATTCCGTCACACCGGTTAGCGGCCTACCACTACGAAAATAGCCGACATAGAAGGAGGTCGATCCGAACGCTTTGATATTGGCGGAATTCGACCTCGACCATATCCAAGATGCGCTGAGGACGCATAGTTCACTGTCAACGCCTTTATTGCCATGAAGCACTTTCTGACCCCAGTCAGATTTTTATCTCTCACGCTCCACATAACCGGAGGGGTAAGCAGAGCCTAAAAAAAGGGGGCTGAAAGCCCCCTTTTTTCCTCTTTCCCAAATGGAAAAAGCTTAGTTCTTGGCCTTGTCGACCAACTTGCCCTTGGCGATCCAGGGCATCATGCCACGGAGCTTTTCGCCGGTCTTTTCAATCTGGTGCACATCATTGCGAGCGCGAATGGCCTTGAAGCCAACACCGCCCGACTGGTTTTCCAGAATGAAATTACGCACGAAGGTGCCATCCTGAATATCGGTCAGGACCCGCTTCATTTCGGCCTTGGTTTCTGCCGTCACAATGCGCGGGCCGGTCACATATTCACCGTACTCGGCCGTGTTCGAGATCGAGTAGTTCATGTTTGCAATGCCGCCTTCGTAGATCAGATCCACGATCAGCTTCATTTCGTGCAGGCACTCGAAATAGGCCATTTCGGGAGCGTAGCCCCCTTCGACCAGGGTTTCGAAGCCAGCGCGGATCAGCTCGACCAGACCGCCACAAAGAACGGCCTGCTCACCGAACAGATCGGTTTCGACCTCTTCCTTGAAACTGGTCTCAATGATGCCGGCGCGGCCCCCACCATTGGCCGACGCGTAGGACAGGGCGATTTCGAGCGCCTGACCCGTAGCATTCTGGGCAACAGCCACGAGTGACGGCACGCCGCCGCCCTTCTGGTATTCGGAGCGCACGGTGTGACCAGGGCCCTTCGGCGCGACAAGGAACACGTCCAGATCAGGACGGGCTTCGATGATGCGGAAATGGATCGACAGACCATGGGCGAAAACGAGAGCCGCACCCTGCTTCAGGTTCTTCTCGAGCGAGTCCTTGTAGAGCGCGCCCTGGCCTTCGTCAGGCGTCAGAACCATCACGACATCGGCCCATGCAGCGGCATCAGCGGGGTTCATGACCTTGAAGCCAGCGCCTTCTGCCTTGGCCACAGCCGAGGACTCAGGACGCAGGCCGATGACCATATCGGTCACGCCACTATCCTTCAGGTTGTTGGCATGGGCGTGACCCTGGCTGCCGTAACCGATGATGGCAACCTTCTTGCTCTTGATCAGGCCCAGATCACAGTCACGATCGTAATAGACGCGCATCAGAAAGACTCCTCGATGGATTGAAAGACTTCGGTACCACGGCCAATAGCGGCGATTCCGGTCCGGGATACTTCCGCAAGACCAAGCGGCTGCATCAGCTCGACGAAAGCATCGATTTTCTCGGCACTTCCCGTCAGTTCAAAAACAAAAGACCCTGCTGTCGTATCGACGGCATGAGCCCGAAATGCCTGCGCAATACGCATACCTTCGGTCCGCGTCTCCCCTTTGCTGACCACCTTGATCAGCGCAAGTTCGCGCGCCACATGCGGGCCACATTCGGTCAGATCACGAACGCCATGCACCGGAATAAGGCGCGCAAGCTGCGCCTTGATCTGGGTAATGACCATTTCCGTGCCGGATGTCACAATGGTGATGCGCGACAGGTTGCGTGTGGCGTCAATGGCAGAAACGGTGAGGCTTTCAATATTATAGCCACGCCCTGAGAACAGACCGACGACACGGGCCAGGGCTCCGCTCTCGTTTTCGATCAGAACCGCAATGACGGCTCTCTGGATATCCTGTGCCATCAGACCAGCATCATGCCTTCTTGTGTGATTTTGGCTGCATTGGCTTCCTGATCAGGGCCAAGCAGCATCTCGTTATGCGGAGCGCCCGACGGAATCATCGGAAAGCAGTTTTCATCCTGCGCCACGCAGATATCCGCAACAACCGGGCCGTCATGGCGCAGCATCTCGTCGATCACGCCATCGAGTTCACCCACACAGGTGGCGCGCAGCCCCTTGCCGTGGAACGCCTCTGCCAGACGGATGAAATCGGGCAGCGCCTCGCTGTAGGATTGTGAATAGCGCGAGCCGTGGAGCAATTCCTGCCACTGACGCACCATACCCATATAGCGGTTGTTCAGGATAAACAGCTTCACTGGCAGGCGATACTGCGCCATGGTGCCCAGCTCCTGAATATTCATGAGCGTCGAGGCCTCACCGGCTATATCGATCACCAGCGCGTCGGGATGCGCTACCTGGGCGCCGACAGCCGCAGGCAGACCGTACCCCATCGTACCGAGGCCGCCAGAGGTCAGCCAGCGATTGGGCTTGTCAAACTGGAAATGCTGCGCGGCCCACATCTGGTGCTGGCCAACTTCCGTGCTGACAAATGTGTCACGCCCCAGAGCCTGCGTCGCTTCATAGAGACGACGAATAGCGTATTGCGGACGGATGATGGCGCTTGGAGCCTGGTCCTGCACAAAGCCGAAGGAATCCAGCGCGCGCCAACCCTCGATCTGTGCCCACCACGGACTCAGATCCTGACCTTCACCATCCCATGCCGCCAGCAACGCCTCAATGGTGCGACCGACATCCCCCACGAGCGGCACATCCACGCGAATGATCTTGTTGATCTGAGAAGGATCAATATCCGCATGCACCTTGAACGAGTTGGGCGAGAACGCATCAACACGCCCTGTCACGCGATCATCAAAGCGCGAACCCAGCGCAATCAGCAGATCGCAACCATGGGTAGCCAGATTGGCCTCGTAGCTGCCATGCATGCCCAGCATGCCCAGAAACTGACGATCGGTTGTGGGGAAAGCCCCCAGCCCCATCAGCGTGGACGTCACCGGGAAACCGGTACGACGGGCGAGTTCGCGCAGGCCTTCCGACGCTTTCGGGCCCGCATTGATCACGCCGCCCCCTATATAGAGAAGCGGCCGTCTGGCGCGCTTCATGGCAGCGATGGTCTGGCGGATCGCTTCGCCATCAGCATCCAGCCCAGGGCGGTAGGGACGATGCAGACGCCCCTCACCTGGAGCAGGCAGAGGCGCAAGACCGACTGTAATATCCTTGGGCAGGTCGATCAGCACAGGGCCGGGGCGGCCGCCAGCAGCAACCTCGAAAGCCTCACGCACGATCGGTGCCAGATCCTGACCGCGACGCACCAGATAATTATGCTTGGTTGCCGGACGCGTGATGCCGGTCGTATCGGCTTCCTGAAACGCATCATTGCCGATCAGTGCCGTCGGCACCTGACCGCACAGGCAGATGAGCGGAATGGAATCCATCAATGCATCGACCAGTCCCGTCACGGCATTGGTGGCCCCGGGACCGCTGGTGACCAGCACCACGCCCACCTTGCCGGTAGAGCGCGCATAAGCTTCCGCAGCATGAACAGCAGCCTGTTCATGACGCACCAGAACGTGACGAATATGATTCTGCTTGAACAGTGCATCATAGATGGGCAGCACCGCGCCACCGGGATAGCCGAAAATCACTTCGACGCCCTGCTCCACAAGCACGCGCAGGAGCACCTCGGCACCGTTGAGCGGCGCTGTCGAAGTTTTTCCGGTCTGCTGTGTTGACGCGTCCATGTGAGCGCACCCCTTTCATTGAGCGGGCGGGTTTATGCCCTGCCTGCTGTTTCGTCAATGGTCTCTTGTATGAATCTTGCTATTTTCTCTGATTCTCTTTTCGAAAATTGCGTACTTGTATCATATCTCTGCAAGGAAATCATGCAATCCTGCTCTGCGCCCAATGCATGATGGTTGAACCAGGTGGCTTGACGCCGCGTATATTGCCCTGTCGCGATGACAGCGCGCTGGACAGCTTCGTTCATCGAAAGGGTTCCTGCAAGAACGGCGCCCAGTTCCGGCACACCATGGGCGCGCATGGCAGGCAAAGCGGATGAAAGTCCCCGTGCGACAAGGCGTTTGACCTCATCCAGCGCCCCACGGGCCATCATATGCGAGAACCTTTCTGCAATGGCGGCACGCAGGCTGTCACGCGGCGGATGGAGCCTGACCGAAACAAAACGGTATGGTGCTGGCGGCAAGCCGGGCTGACTGCGCCAGTAGACGAGCCCATGTCCTGTTCCCCTCAGGACTTCAAGCGCGCGCGCGACACGCTGGCCATCGCTCGGACGCAATGTCTGTGCGGTCTGGGGGTCATCACGCATCAGAAGCGCATGAACCGCTTCACTGCCCTGCTCATTCACCAGCCTGCGGGCTTCCTCCCGGGCGTCATCTCCCGGCTCAGGCACTTCCACCAGCCCTTCCAGCAACGCGCGCATATACATGCCCGTCCCCCCGCACAGAATGGGAACCCGCCCATCTTCCCGGGCCGCCTGCATCTCCGCCAGCGCCGCCTCACGCCACCAGGCGACACTGCCGGGCCGGGCCGCATCAAGCACACCATACAGCCTGTGTGGTGCACGCGCCTCATCGGCAACATCAGGACGCGCCGTCAGGATATGCAGATCGGCATAGACCTGCATGGAATCCGCGTTGATGATCGTGCCCCCCAAACGCTCGGCGAGCGTGAGGGCCAATGCCGACTTGCCGGAACAGGTCGGTCCCGCCACAATAAGGGCAATCGGGGCATCAGCCATTCTGTCTTACTGTCCCAAGCGTTTCTACCAGATGGGCCAAGATGACCTTACCTTACGTTCTCGTTCTCGTTGCCGACCCTGAACAGGGCACCCTGCCCAGAGATGCCATCGACATCGCCCGGAACATGGTGAAGGGCAAGAACCCCGTCGTGCTTTCTGCAGGAGAAGCCGTCGAAATTCCCTGTCCTGCACCGGCCCCTGGCGCCCCAACTATCGCCACCATACGCGCGACCCTGGCGCGACATAAGGTCGATGCCCTTCTGATCAGGACACGGGGACGCCGCAAGGCCGTTCTGGTCGCTGATATGGACAGCACCATTCTTGATGGCGAAAGCCTTGATGAAGTCGCCGCCCTGGCCGGCGTTGGAGACGCTGTCGCAAAGCTGACGCTCGATAGCATGAACGGCAGGCTCGATTTTGCAGAATCCCTTCTTGCACGGGTAGCATTACTTACAGACAAACCAACTACCTGCCTCGAAAAGGTCTGGCAGAATGCGCGGCTGAATCCCGGTGCCCGCACACTGGTCAGAACCATGAGCGCCCATAACGCTCGCACAGCGCTCGTTTCTGGTGGCTTTACCTTCTTCACCAGCCGCGTGGCCGAGGTCTGTGGTTTTGACGAACATTACGGCAACGAGTTCGACATCGAGAATGGCAGGTTTACCGGCAAACTCGCGGCGCCCGTTCTTGGCCCTGAAAGCAAGGAAGAGCATCTGCAGCGCCTGCTTGAAGAACGCGGTGTAAAAGCCTCCGCAGCCCTGACCACCGGAGACGGCACCAATGACCTACCGATGCTCGCCGTGGCCGGTCTGGGCATTGCCTATAAGGCCAAGCCGAAAGTCCGCCAGATGATCGAGATGCAGGTCAATCACTCGACCCTTCGCGCCCATCTGTTTGCACAGGGCTACCCGGCGAGTGTTTTCGTGGAGTGAGGCTCAGGGCAAAGCCCTGGGAACCCTCCCCGTTACTGACAGTCGGAAGAGATCGCATTCCCCTGTAAACTACGATCAGCGAAAGTCTGAGCCTCGTTTTCGGCAGCGTTCAGAAGCGGGGAATGCTCGACATGGTAATGATGCACGCTCACACTCGTTCCGGCGGAGCATAGAGCCTGTTTCAGCTTCTCCTGCTGGGCTGGTGGCACCTGGGTATCATTGGTGGCGATACCAAGCATGACAGGCGAAGCAAGCTTGAGCGAAGGATAGCGCGCCCATTGCAACGCGGGAGCGAGAGCGTTTTCCGCGTCCGGCTGGAACGTATTGTCAGGCGTCAGACCGGCATGTTCGACTGCACCGAAGAAATCGCCACGGCAAAGCTCACTCGCCTTGCGGTACAAGGGCAGTGCACGCGGCTTGAAAGCGCTGGACGGATCGAAGGCAGAATCAGCCGCACCGAGTGAAGCACCAAGCAGCAAGCCGTAAACCACTCCGGGAGCGAAGCGACGACCGCCATGGGCCTGGGTCAGGATATGGCCGGAATCACCATCGAAATAGGGCGCACCCAGCGCAATCGTGCCCTTGATCTGAAGGCTTGGCGCGTAGGCCTTTGCCAGAGCGGCAGCAGCAAGAACGGCCTGCGCGCCCTGATCATGGCCCAGAAGCACGACATGCCCGCTAAGAGACGGAAAACGACGTCGGGCTGCGCGCACGGAATCCAGCACAGCCATGCCTTCCGATTTTGCGTTCAGATAGAGCGCCGCACCTGGCTCGCCAAGACCGGGATAATCGGTTGCGACGACAGCATAACCACGACGTAGCCAGCTCCCGTAGAAACTTGCCTGCGGCCCACCAATACCCATAATTGACGGCGCGCAGGTCAGACCAATTCCGCTCGTGCCATGAGCCCAGGCCATGACGGGCCATCCTCCGGCGGGTGGCGTGCCACGCGGCACCATGACCTCAGCGGAAACAGCAACAAGATGGGTGGGGTTATGCGCGTCGGTACTGCGGTACGCCATACGATAGGCTGTACCGGGAATGGGCGCGTTTTTCTGCTCCATTTTGATGGCCTGACCGGCCGCAACGGGAGCGTAACGCGATTCGGCGTCCTCATCAGCATCCATGGCACAGGCAGTAAGGGTCAGGGCGGAAACAGCCATCATGGCAAGGACAGAACGCATCAGACCTCTTCGATCTCGTGGAAAGGAACCGGATCAGGCACAGCGGCAAACGTTGCTTCACGCGTCTGGTTCGGGAAAGCAGACCGACAGGGTGACCTGATGGTCTGGCAAAATCATGACCGGTATTGCCCTGTCTTCCAGAGCGGAACCAGAGATTTTATATACCGATCGTCATTTGCTCCGCCCGGGCCCTTCCCAGACACGACAATACCGGCGGATGTCATTTTCATGCCCGTTCTCACCAGCAGCTCCCGGGAAAGATCGAGCGGTTGGCGGATAAGTTCACCGGAACGTGAAGATCAAAACCAGAATATGGAATTATTTTTCTTTTATGATACAAAAAAGAGAATATTAATTTCCAAGTATGAGACGGTTTCTGGAGGGTGCTGCTGTCAACAACAGTGCCCGATGACAGAGGCTATAAAGGTCGTATCAGGCGCGGGTCCAGCGCGCTTTGCCTATTGCGGTCGCACAGGAGAGGAAGACGTTCATGAGCAGTCTGATTCAGCATTTTATCAATGGATCGCGCACCGAGGGACACGGCCAGAAGCGGGGTGATGTCTTCAACCCGGCCACAGGCAAGGTCGCAGCGCAACTGGTGCTGGGCGATACGAAAGACGTCGATGATGCTGTTGCCGCAGCAAAAAACGCCTTCCCTGGCTGGGCCCAGACTACACCTCTCGCACGGGCACGCGTCCTTTTCCGCTTTCGTGACCTGATCGAGAAGCATGCGCGTGATCTGGCCGCTGTGATCACCTCGGAACATGGCAAGGTTCTGTCCGACGCGCTGGGTGAAGTAACGCGCGGCATGGAAGTGATTGAATTTGCAACCGGCGCGCCGGAACTGTTGAAAGGCGAATTCACGGAGCAGGTCGGGCGCGGGATTGACGCATGGTCCATGCGTCAGCCTCTGGGTGTCGTAGCAGGCATTACGCCTTTCAATTTCCCGGTTATGGTACCGCTCTGGATGGCCCCCATGGCCCTGGCCTGCGGTAACTGTTTCATACTCAAACCCTCTGAACGCGACCCTTCAGCCTCGCTGATCCTTGCTGACCTGCTCAAGCAGGCAGGGCTGCCGGATGGTGTCTTCCAGGTCGTTCATGGCGACAAGCTGGTAGTGGATGCGCTGCTGAAACACCCTGATGTCCAAGCAATAAGCTTTGTCGGCTCCACCCCTATCGCCCGTTATATCCATGAAACAGGTGTAGCGCATGGCAAGCGCGTACAGGCTCTTGGTGGTGCCAAGAACCATGCTGTGGTCATGCCGGATTGCGATCTCGACAAGACGGTCGACGCGCTGATGGGCGCTGCCTATGGCTCGGCTGGCGAACGCTGCATGGCCATTTCCGTCGCAGTCGCGGTCGGGCCTGTTGCAGACACACTGATCGAGAAGCTGATCCCCAAGGTAAAAGCGCTCAAGATCGGCAATGGCACACTGGATGCAACCGAGATGGGACCTCTGGTCACAAAGGTCCATCGCGAGAAAGTGGCGTCTTATGTCACAATCGGTGCTGAAGAAGGGGCAAAACTTCTGGTCGACGGCCGTGATTTCAAATCACCCGAAAATCCGGAAGGGTTCTTCATCGGTGGGTCGCTTTTCGATCATGTCACCCCGGAAATGCGGATCTATCGCGAAGAAATCTTCGGTCCCGTTCTGGCGGTGGTGCGCGTGCCTGATTTCGAAACAGCGCTCAAACTGGTCAACGACCACGAATTCGGCAACGGCACTGCGATCTTCACCCGTGACGGCGACAGTGCACGCGCCTTTACCCATCGGGTGCAGGCAGGCATGGTCGGTGTGAACGTACCGATCCCGGTACCAATGGCCTTCCACTCCTTCGGCGGCTGGAAAGCCTCGCTCTTCGGTGATCATCATATGCATGGGGCCGAAGGCGTACGCTTCTTTACCAAATACAAGGCGGTCACCTCACGCTGGCCGACCGGCATCCGTCAGGGTGCAGATTTCGTGATGCCTACCCTGGGCTGAGGACACCCTCGATACACAACGCCGCAAAACGGCCCCAAACGGGCGTGAGGCTAATCACCTCGCGCCCGTTTTGCGTTCCGGTGCTTTGCGCCGACCGGAACTCGGGTTATGTCCATGACAAGAACTGGAACACGCGCCAAACCGGAGGATATCCCATGAGCGACACCATGCCAGACCGTCTGAGCGCCACACCGGGCAGCCCATTCTATGACGAAGCCCTGCTGGAAAAAGGCATCGGCATCCGTTTCAATGGCGAAGAGCGCACCAATGTGCAGGAATACTGCATCAGTGAAGGCTGGGTACGCCTGGCCGTTGGCAAGACGCTCGATCGCAAGGGCAATCCCATGACCATCAAGGTATCAGGCAAGGTTGAAGCCTGGATCAAGGGTCCCGAAGGCGACAGCGCCGGAGAAGCCGGCAAGGAGTAAACCCATGACGCCCACAAGGATCATTATCGACACCGATCCCGGTCAGGACGATGCCGTCGCCATTCTTCTGGCCCTGGCTTCCCCCAAAGACCTCACGGTCGAGGCGATCCTGACAGTGGGCGGCAATAGCGGCATTGCCAATACAACACGCAATGCCGCTGCCATTCTCGAACTGGCCGGACGCACTGATATTCCGCTGCACAGCGGCTGCGACCTGCCTCTTGCACGCCCTCCGGTACGGGCTGAGCATGTACATGGTGAGAGCGGACTCGATGGTGCCGATCTGCCTCGCCCGACCAAACAGGCCGACTCCCCGCATGCCGTGGAATTCCTGATCGAGACACTGCGTCATGAGCCTGAGGGAAGCCTGACCATCGTGACTTTGGGTCCGATGACCAATCTTGCCACAGCGTTGCAGAAAGCGCCTGATATCGCACCACGCATTCATCGCGTGGTCTCCATGATCGGGGCCTGTTTCGAAGGGGGCAACATCACTCCCAATGCCGAATTCAATGCCTATGTTGATCCTGAGGCCGCAGCCATTGTTCTGGGCTCCGGCGTACCGTTGGTCATACTTCCGCTCGATGTTACCCATCAGGTTCTGACCACACCGTCACGTCTCGGGCGTATCCGGGCTCTGGGCAATGCTGCCGGTCGCTGTGTAGGGGGTATGCTGGGTTTTTCAGAACGGTTCGATCTGGAAAAATATGGCTGGGCAGGCGCACCGTTGCATGACCCCTGCACCATCATGTGGCTCCTGCGCCCCGACCTGTTTCAGGGGCGCCTCGTCAATGTCGAGGTCGAAACCCAGAGCGCTCTTTCCTCAGGCCAGACAGTCGTGGATTACTGGAGCGTAACGGGTCGTCCTGCCAATGCGCTTTATCTGCGCGACGTCGACTCAGACGGTTTCTATCAGGTTCTGACCGAGCGTCTCGCGCGCCTGCCGTAAGGCTCGGCCCCTGAGAAACGCAAGACCCTGGAATGCTTCCGCGCTCCGGGGTCTTTTCCTGTCCGGTCAAACCCGGATATCGCCGGGAGGTCTCCCCCCGGCTGTTACAGCTCACCAGGCAAAACCGATATTGGCCTGCGCATTGCGACGCTCGCCATAATAGCAGAAGGCCTGACCATAAGATGCATAGGCAAGGCAGTTGGTGACATAACGCTTGTCAAACAGGTTTCGTACGCTGGCACCCACTGTCCAGCCCTTCAGGTTTCTCGAAACATTGGCCAGATCATAGCGCAGTGAGGCGTCAAACAGCGCATATTGCGGCACATTCGCGCTGCCATAGCTGGCCTCACCGCCATAGGCCGAGGCCGAATAGCGCATGCCTGCACCAAAGCCGAGGGACTTCAGACGACCTTTGGGGAGAGTGTAGAACCCGAACAGCGAGGCATTGCCACGGCCGGACTGGATAAGCGGCTTTCCGGTCGAATCGTCCTTGACCCGCTGTACGCTGACAGCGGCATCAACAGTCAGATTATGCCAGCTATCCATATGGGCCTCGAATTCAAAACCATCAGAATGTACGAGACCCTGCTGCGTGTTGTAGATCGTATTGGGAATCGAAAGCAGGACATTGGTCTGCTCAATATGAAACCCGGCAGCTGTCAGCAGGATCGGTGTGCCAGGCAGCTGATACTTCAGACCACCTTCAAGTTGCTTGCCGATAGACGGACTAGCCTGATGAGTCGCGCCACTCGTCTCAATCACCACGCCAGTCTGCGGCTGGAACGAGGTCGCATAGCTGATATAGGGCGCAAGACCGAACTTGAAATGATAGAGTCCTGATGCACGCCATGTGATCTGGCTCGGGCTCTGCTTGGAGTTCGAATCCGACAGATATTCAATCTGGCGCGAACGGAACCAGTCATTGCGAATGCTGCCTGTCAGAATCAGTCCACCCCAGTGGATTTCATCCTGACCGTAAGCACCGATCTGATGGGAATCCACCTTGTAGCGCGCATAGGTCTGGAGTGGGTCGATCCCCATATCGTAATTCGGTGCAAAGACATTCAGATCAGGCGCGTTGCTCGACCCGGCCGTCTCGTTGGCCCATTGTTGCTGATAATCAAACCCGGCCATGAGCATATGGGTAAAGGGGCCAGTGCGCAGCTTGCCGTGAAACCCGCTATCGAAAGCAAGGTTGTGCGTATGCTCGGTCGTACCAAAGCCATAACGCGGCAACATGCCATCGGCGTTCCAGTAACCGGCATTATAGACACTGCGATATTGCGTCTTGAGATCATCATAACGACCGCGGGTCGAGAAGCTCCAGTCATTATTGAAACGATGGGTGTAGATATAGGTAAAGGCGCCGTGCTTGCGGTTGAACTTCTCGAAACGCGCATCACCATCATAGAAATTGCGCGGCAGATAGCCACCGAATGGTGCCGGCTTGAGTGACCCTTCAAGCGGTACACCACCATAAGTGCCGGCCTCGGGATCATACTGGTAATTGCCGATCAGGGTCAGCGTATCCGGCCCGTTGCCACCAAAGCTGACAGTCGGGCTAATGGAAAAGCGACGGCTGCCTGTGCGGGTAAGCTGCGTATGCTGTCCGTTGACGGTGCCATAGACGCGATAGCGGATTGAACCGTCTTTTGTCGCGTAACCACCCATATCGGCATCGACACGATAGAGATCGAACATGCCGCCGGTGGCGTTGACGGAGCCATAGGACACCTTGTCGAGCGGCATCTTGCTCTGCAGAGCCACAAGACCGCCGGGGCTGGACTGGCCATAGAGCGCAGAAGCTGGGCCCTTGAGAATTTCCAGTCGTTCAAGGCGGGATGTGTCGATCTGGGCAATAGCATAGCCTGTCGGGCTATCCTGCAGACGCAGCCCGTCGAGAAATTCGGGGATGGTGAAACCACGCAGCTGGAACAGATCATAACGTGTGCCGACACCGCCACGCAGATCGGGCGTGATGCCTGCTGCATAACGCACGGCCTGGTTGAGATTCAGAACCCCACGGATATCCATCTCGTTACGCGTCACAACGGTCACCGACTGCGCCGTCTCGATCAGGGGCGTGTTCGATTTTGTCGCAGACGAAGCGATCGTGGCTCCCTTCTGGGCATGCACGGTCAGATGTTCGACACTGCTCGGTTTATCCGCTGCCGAAGCGCGGTGGACTGCCGATTTTGACGCAATCGTCTCGCCGGATTGCGCTTTCGTATTCTGCTGTTTTTCCTGCGACCATGCGCTTCCGGTCATCAAAGCCGTGAAGGAAACACACATCGCCAGACCCATACGGGTAAAATCTGCGCGCATAAAATCGTCCTGCCGTGAGAAAACGGCAGACGATTAACGTTAGTGCGAGTCATTCGCAATTTAAGTTATCGGAACGTTACTTTTCACCAATCTGACTGTGGCGCAAATATCACTGGACTGTGAATGGCTACGCTACACCCGGATCAGGCTTTCAGCATTGTTTTCACTTTCTCTGCTACAGCCCTTCCAAGAGCCTGATTATTCTCCGGCGTAAAATGAACGCCGTCACTTCCATCGGTTACAAGGTGCAGGCCTGCATCAAGAAAACCAACATCTTTGGCCTTGGCAAGCGCGGCATAATGTTCTGGCAGAGCGGCAATTTTCGGTGCCGCGTCAGCAAACTGCGCGGCCAGCCAGGGACCAGAAACAGAACCGAGCTGTGGTGGAGCAACGATCAGCACTTGCGGCGCCGGATAGGTGGTGCCAAGGCCTCCTGCGCATCCCTTCACCTGGCCAACCAGCTTGGACATGCCCAGCGCAATCTCGTGAGGTGTCCGTTTATAGGCACTTTTCGCGTCATTCGTACCAAGCATGATGATAACGAGGTCAAGCGGCAAATGGCTGGCAAGCGCAGTCGGAAGATAGGCTGAACCATCGAGACGCGGATCATTGGGATCGACAATCGAGGTGGTACGGGCACTCAACCCCTCTTCGATCACACGATATGAATTGCCCAGAATTTGGGCAGACACCCCGGTCCAACGCTGATCTGCATCGTAACGCGTTGTCGCCTTCCCTTCCGCAACGGGCATCCAGCCCCAGGTCAGAGAATCACCGAAACAGAGGATCTGCCTAACCGACATGGCACCAATTCCTGACAGGTTTAAGATCGGCTGATGCTACACGATATCAGCGTGGAAAGATGTTCAACAATATCCTTCCGGTTTTCGCCTTTCTCAACGATTCCAAGAGGCCAGTCGTTCAACACATCTCACTGATCCTTCCTATCAAACGCAGAAAAGATCGAGGGAATGTCTCAGGGCGGACTTGCACGCCTCCAACAGAGAAGGTTTCCAATAATTATTATCGAATATACTTCAGATATCTATATATTCCATAGTAAGGATTTATACTATAATTTTAGCATACCTTACAAATCCAAGATCTACACAAATTTTTATTTTTCTTTGACGATGTGCGCCTAAAAAGTCACGATCAATGACAAAGTATGTTTCTTTATTGATACGGTTCCGTTTCCGAAATAGCATGATCCCGAAATGATACCAGCCCCTGGTAGCTGTCTTTTGAGGATGGGTTATGGATCTGCCTTGTCGTGCTTCACGCCATTTCCGTCGAGCCTTTACGGTTTTTGCCCTCACGCTTTTTTCAACCACAACACTGGTGGATAAGGCACACGCCGACATCCCCCTGTTCAAGACAGCGTCGAATCCCTGGCTACAGGGCGTCAATCTGTCAGGCCTGATCGAAGGGGGCATTACCGCCAATCCGGCCCGTCCCGATAACGGCATCAATTTCGGTAATTTTCTTGGCGATCACGCCAATCAGGCGCAGCTCAACCAGATAAGCGTCACCTTGTCGAAAGCCATCGATCCGACCAAATCCGAATTCCAGGTCGGCTTTATGCTCGAAGCTCTCTATGGTTCGGATGCACGCTATTATCATCTTCTTGGTCTGTCGAACAAAATGACCAGTGATCGCTATCAGCTGCTTCCGGCTCAGGCGCATCTTGACATCCATGCACCTGTCTTCTCGAAAAACGGGATCGACATGCAGGCTGGCATTCTGCCTGCCCCCATGGGCGTGGAAGTGCTCGATCCAACATTACGCCCGTTTTACAGCCTGGCCTATACATCGCAGTATTCTGTCCCGTTCGAACATCTTGGGGCGCTGTTTCACTGGCATGTCACGCCAGTTATCGATTTCAACTTCGGCGTTGATACCGGCAATCAGACAACATGGGGACGCAATGACAACAACAACGCAGCAGCCGGATATTTCGGATTCAATCTGAACGGACTGGCTCACGGCAAGCTCACTATTGCCGAACTCTCACGCGTTGGGCCAGAAAACGCAGTCGCCTCGCTTGGTCCACGCGCCAACACAGCCCAGCGATGGTGGAACGATATCGCGGCGTTTTATACCGTCAATCAGAAGCTCAACCTGACTGCCGAATTCAATTTCCTACACGATGACGGATTGCGGGCCGAAACCTGGAGTGTGGTCACATTTGCCGGATACAAGATCACCCCGAGCCTGACCTTCAACTACCGTGGTGAGCTTTATCGCGACAACTCAGGCCTGTTCGTGGTCAATTTCCTGAACAATCAGGCATACATGAACGCTTTCAAGGGGGGGTATGCTCCCGCCGAAACCGCCCCGCCAACCACCTATGGTGCCCTCACACTGGGTGTCACTTACAGACCTGACCTGGGCCACGGAATCCGTGTATTTGCCCTTCGTCCCGAAATCCGCTTCGACCGCTCGCTCAACGGCACATCACCGTTCAACGACGGCCGCAATACCGGAATGTTCACCTTTGGTGGCGATGCCATGATCGGCTTCTGACGTATATGTACCCGAATCAGAAACGGCGTGTCCCCGCACAGGACATGCCCTTTCTGTTTTGACGCGTTTCAGAGCGCAGCAAGGAGGGCATCCACATCCTGCGCTTCGGTCGCCCAGCAGGTCACAAGACGAATGAGAATACCCTCCAGACCCGGCGGATTTGTCCACCGATAGAATTCATATCCCTGTGCCTCCAGAGACTCGACGCCACGCTCAGGCAGCACGACGAATACCTCATTGCCCTGGACATCGAAGGGCAGAGCTGCAGCAGGATGACGACGCAGACCATGAGCCAGACGCTGGGCCATGACATTTGCGTGGGCAGCATGACGCAGCCACAGATCATTTTCCAGCAGGGCCTGAATCTGCGCACTCAGATAACGCTGCTTGGACCAGAGATGACCGCTGCGCTTGACGCGACGCAGGAAATTTTTTGCCAGATCCTCACGAAAGATCATGACTGCCTCGGCTGCCATCGCACCGTTCTTCGTCCCGCCAAAACTCAGCATGTCGAAGCCAGCCCTCCAGCTCACGTCAGCTGGACGGCAACCGAGAGTAGCGATTGCATTGCCCAGCCGGGCGCCATCGAGATGGGTGGCAAGATTAGATTCATGTGCCCGCGCCGTCAGCGCGCCAAGCTGATCAAGCGTATAAACCGTACCCCATTCCGTGCTCTGGGTAAGAGAAAGTGTCTGGATCGGACTCGTATGTACGTCATGCCCGCTGCTGCTGGTCAGCACACGATCGAGATCGGAAAGCGCCATGCGTCCATCTGCCGAGGGAAGAGGCACGAGCTTGGCGCCATGCATGAAAAATTCAGGCGCGCCCCCTTCATCATTGGCAATATGGGCACTCTGATCACAGACGACCGCACCAAACGGATCCGTCGCCGCCGACAGGGCAAGACTGTTGGCGGCGGTTCCTGTCGCTACCGGAAAGACCCAGACTTCGTGTTCAAACACCTCCCCCGCCAGTGTTGAAAGAGCTGAGGTGATCTGATCTTCGCCATAGGCTGCAGCAGAGCCATGATTGGCGTTTTCCAGCGCTTTCATCACTTCAGGGCAGACAGGAGCAATGTTGTCACTCGCGAAGTTCTTGCGTATTGCCTCGGTCACGTCCGTTCCTCACCTTGTCTTCAGGCCGTGACAGGTTTCTTTTTACCTTGCCTGGCCCCTTGCCTCAGGAATCACCCGCATGAAACACGATCCGGCACTGTCAGGAAAGCTCATCGATGGCAAGGCCATTGCCCGCCATCTGACTGATCGTGTCAAGGCCGAAGCTGAAGCCCTGCGTGAACGCACGGGCAAGATTCCGGGGTTGGCGGTCGTGCTGGTTGGCGATGATCCGGCCAGTGAAGTCTATGTCAAAAACAAGGCCATCCAGACCCATCGTGCCGGGATGCGCTCGTTCATGCATATGCTGCCCGAAACAACGGATCAGGACGAATTGCTTGAACTGATCGCCAAGCTCAATGCTGACCCGCAGATCCATGGTATTCTGGTGCAGCTTCCCCTTCCGCCCCAGCTCGACCCGATTGTCGTGACCAACGCCATCAATCCGGAAAAGGATGTTGATGGTCTGGGCGAAGTCAATGCAGGCCGTCTCAGCCTCGGCATGAACGGCCTTGTCCCCTGCACGCCTCTTGGCTGCCTGATGTTGCTCAAGGAAACCCTGTCTGATCTGCGTGGCCTGCATGCTGTCGTGATCGGCGCCTCAAATCTCGTTGGCAAACCCATGGCCCAGCTTCTGCTCAGGGAGGGCTGCACGGTCTCAATCGGTCATATCGATACGAAAGATCCCCGCGCACTCGCTCGTGAAGGCGATATCCTGGTTGTTGCCACCGGCAAGAACGGCCTGGTACGTGGCGACTGGATCAAGCCAGGCGCAACGGTAATCGATGTCGGTATCACCCGCATCTCCCTGCCCGATGGCAAGACACGCCTCGTGGGCGATGTCGCTTTCGACGAGGCGTTGCCGGTTGCGGGCCATATCACGCCGGTACCGGGCGGTGTGGGACCCATGACCATTGCCTGCCTGCTCCATAATACCTTGCAGGCAGCCCGCAACGTGCTGGAGCGCGCCGACGCATGAGCCGCATTGCTGTCGAGCTGATTCCGCGGGATACCCAGACCCTGAATGCAGATCTTGCCCTGCTGCGCCAGATCGCTCCCTCGGTTGCAACCATCAATCTTCCCGATCTCCTGCGCCTGCCCCTCCGCTCCTGGGAAGGGGCAATCCTCGCACAAAATCAGGGATATACGGCCATTCCGCATATTCGCGCGATCGATATTGCCCCTGATTCGCCCCTTCCCTGCGCGGAGCAGGACAATATCCGCGAGATACTGGTTGTTGCCGGTGATCCACCACCTGATGCAACCCACCGTACCTGGCCCAACAGTTCGGCAGAGATCATTGCACGCTATCACCGGGAAGCGCCGCATCTGACAGTCTACGCCGCATTCGATCCCTATCGACGTGCTCCCTGGCAGGAGCTGGAAGATCTCAAACAGAAACGCGATGCCGGGGCTGCCGGCTTTTTCACCCAGCCACTTTTTGATCGACGCATGTTCGAGCTCAGTGCGTCATGGCTTGAGAAGGATCGTGTATTCTGGGGGCTCTCCCCTGTCATCGGCCCCAAATCGCGCGCCTACTGGGAACGGGTGAACCATGTCGTGTTTCCCCATGATTTTGATCCGAGTCTCGAGGCCAACATTGCCTTTGCGCGCCTTTTGCTGGGCGAAATACGCGCTCGGGGCGAATACGCCTATCTCATGCCGTTACGTGTGCCCCTTGAATCCTATCTGGGTCCTCTCGGTGATCTGCTGAAAGGTTGATCGATCCTCAGTCAGAGGACTGTCGGGCCTGCGTTTCACGAATCACCTGATGAACAAAGGCCAGCTTGCGCCTGATACTGGCCGTCAGCACAAACGGATAGAAATCCTGTAACCCCATTGAGCGATTGAGACTGTTGACCGCCATGCTGAGCGGCAGCCACGCATTCATGATCCCGTCAAAATCCAGAATGACATAAGGATCCGCACTGATAGCAGGCGCTGAGAAATGCGGTGCCGACGGCGTAAGCGGCGCGATCGCTATGCCATACAGCCAGGCTGTCTCCAGAGTAGAGACAATATGGAGGTAATGTGCCCAGGTTTCGGCAAAATCCTCCCAGGGATGGGACGCCGCATAGATACTAACATGATCTTTCTGCCAGTCGTCAGAAGGCGATCCGGCATAATGTGCTTCAAGAGCCTTCTGATAATCCTGCCGGTCATCACCAAAGATTTCCCGGCATTGATCCAGCCTGCCCCCGTCACGTATGAGCAGATTCCAGTAATAATGCCCTATCTCATGTCGGAAATGCCCTAGTAGAGTGCGGTAATACTCTCCCATCTCAACTCGCATGCGCTCACGCTGATCATCATCGGCTTCACGGATAGCAAGCGTGATCAGCCCGTTGCTATGACCTGTCATGACAGGCGCCGATCCATCAGGAGCATCTTCGAGAAAATCGAACGCCAGACCGTTTTCAGGGTCCTTCTGACGGGAAACGAGAGGTAATCCGAAGCGGATCAGAGCATGAAACAGACGATGTTTTGCGGTCTCGATCTTGCGCCAGCGCTCGAGATTACGAGTGTTCTGCAGATCGGGGATCGTACGATTGAACTGACAGGCAAAACAGAGCGTGCCTCCGGCGCTTTCTTCGGGACCCAGCAGCCAGTTACACGCATTATAGCTGTGGTTGGCGCAATAACGATGCGGGCTATGCTCGTAACCATGCTCAAGCGGCAACCATGTCCCCTCCTGCATTCCCGGCTCAAGCGCCGTCAGGTCCGTGACCTCATGCAGATAACCAACGGCATGATCGCAGGATTCACAACGCGTATTCTCGAAGAAAAGCGGTTGATTGCAGCATTCGCAGGAAAAGAGTTTCACGGATCATTCATCCCGGTGACAGTCTCAGCCGGAACCCCGTTTCAGCGCATTGGTTCCCTGTGCAGATAATGTGCCTGCATCATAACATCGAATTCTGCGACACACAGATCCAGCAATCCTGAAACAGGGGCAGCTGTCTCCGGTGCATCTGATGCCGCAAGCGGAATATGGTTCTGCGCCGCAATGCGTCCTGATGTCGTATCGAACCCCACCCACCCGGAACCGGGAATGCAGATTTCTGCCCATGCGTGGAGATCACAAACCAGACGATCAGGATCAGCCTGAAGTGCCGACGGCTCGACCAGATAACCCGAGACGAACCGGGCCGCGTACCCCATATTCCGGGCCAGGGCGATCAGAAGCCATGCACTGTCACGACACGATCCTGCCTCACGGGCCAGGGTCTCAGCGGGGGGCCAGACACCCGGTTCCATGCGGCGCATATAATGCAAACGTGTGGCTATGGCCTGCGCGAGCCTCGTCAGGCTTGAAAGTTCGGTATCTCCGCCGGAAAAAAATCCTATGGTGCTGAGAAAACATTCCAATACACTCTGATCGGCAATCGGGCGTCGATAAGCGGGATTGTCCTGCCCCATGGCAGAGCGTTTACCGGTCTGCATCTGCAACGGATCATAAGGGCTCAGATCGACGATCATGCTCACATCGACAATGAACTGCGCCATTCGTTCTGTGAAAATGGCTGTTGATACCAGATTGGCATGATCATCCATTCCCCATCTGAGACTCGGCTGGCTGGGACCAATCGTCAGGGCGTAACTCATTATAGCGTTCCGCATACGTAACGGTGGACGTAAGCGTATGGTCTGCGGTCCAAGAGAAACCATTCTGTCATAACGATAGGAGGTACGATGATTGAGAAGAATCGGTTGTCTCATCCGCTTCGTCCTCTGCCTCCTGCGACCATGATGATCTGTCTCTTTCGCATTATCCTTGCCCGGTTCCCGTTCATGTTACCCTGAGGGGGCAGGAGCGAAAAGCAACTTTGGGTGTCCGCCAGGGTTATGGCGCATTGGGGAGACACAGATCTCCGGATTTCTTCTATCTCTGTGCCTATTTTTTATACCTTGGCAAAGCGTAGAAACTGGTTTTTTAATAAACAACCGTAACGTTCCGCCGCAATACGCGTCACGTCATTGCAGGGTAGAGGTAAAAATGGCGTCTAATAATTCGCCACTCCACGAGGCAGGTATTTTTTCCACCTACGACAACCCCGCCTTTTACTGCGAGCTGATGAATCGCGGCACCTCCCTACCGGAAACGTTACAGGAAGTGAAGGAGAGACTTTCACATCTGACCTTGACGGATCTGCGCGAACGAACGTCCAATGCCGAGAACCAGCTCTGGCGATTAGGCATAACCTTTACGGTCTATACCGAGCGTGAGGCAATTGATCGTATCCTGCCTTTTGACATGATCCCGCGCCTCCTGACGGCAGAGGAATGGTCTCTCATCGAACGTGGCGTGCAACAGCGCGTAAGAGCTATCAATCTCTTCCTGTGGGACATCTATCACGACCGGCGCATTCTCGAGGACGGCATCATTCCGGCCGATCTGGTGCTGAATAACGCCAATTACTGCAAAGCCATGATTGGTGTCGATGTGCCGGGTGGCGTCTATGTGCACATCAACGGAACTGATCTTATAAGGGATCAGACAGGACGTTTTCTGGTGCTCGAAGACAATGCCCGAACACCATCGGGCGTGTCCTACGTGATCGAAAACCGCCATATGATGCTACGCCTCATGCCCGATCTCGCCTCAGGCATAGCACTGCGTTCGGTGGAGGATTACGGTGTGCGCCTGCACAAGGCGCTTTGCGACGTCGCACCGGAAAACGTCGCGGATCCGCAGGTCGTCCTTCTTTCGCCCGGTATCTATAATTCAGCCTATTTCGAACACGTCTTTCTCGCGCGTGAAATGGGCGTTCCTCTCGTCGAGGGGCGCGACCTGGTGGTGAAGGACCATCATGTTTTCATGCGCACTGTGGGGGGGCTTCGCCCCGTACATTCCATTTACCGACGCATAGACGATGCCTTTCTCGATCCGCTCGCCTTCAACCCCGAAAGTCTTCTGGGCGTACCGGGGCTTGTGGATGCCTATTGTCGAGGCAATGTGACTCTTGCCAATGCCCTGGGTACCGGCGTCGCCGATGACAAGGCCGTCTACGCCTATATGCCACGCATCATTCGCTACTATCTGAATGAAGAGCCTGTCCTGGACAGCGTCGAGACCCATATCTGCGCTGAACCTGATGGTCTGGCCTATACACTGGACAATCTGGCCAGTCTCGTCGTCAAACCCGTCGGCGATTCCGGTGGGTACGGGCTGATTATCGGTCCACATGCATCTGCCGACGAACTCGCCTCTTTCCGAACCAAACTGCTTGAAAATCCGTCCAATTACATCAGTCAGCCGGTTATCGACCTTTCCGTCGTACCAACCCTCTGTCCTGCCGGTGTCGAGGCCCGGCATGTAGATCTGCGTCCCTTCGCCGTAACCGGACAATCTACCTGGGTATTGCCAGGCGGGCTGTCACGTGTAGCCTTGCGCAAAGGATCTTTGGTGGTGAATTCCTCTCAGGGCGGAGGATCGAAAGACACCTGGGTAATGTCGAAATGAACCGGTTCAATCCTCACATGACCGGGATGCTTCCCGACCTCAACACACTCCTTTCGCGTTACGCCGAAAACATGATGTGGCTTGCCCGATACATGGAGCGAATCGAAAATCTTGCCCGTGTGATGGAGGTAACAGAGGCTTTTGTACGCGGCGCTGATGGAAAACCCGTCTGGGACTCGATCGTGCAGATCAATTCCGACGAGGAACGGTTTCGAGCCCTCTACCCGGCCGCTAAAGAAGAGGATTATCTACGCTTCTACATGACCGACTGTGCCAATCCGAGTTCAATCAAGGCCATGGCGCAGTGTATTCGTGAAAATGCCCGTTCGGCGCGTCCCCTGATTTCTACCGAAATGTGGATGCAGCTCAATGTCTTCACGCGATGGGTGCTTGATCTTGATGTCGGCGATATACGCCGCACCGGTCTTTCAACTCTGTGCAGCCGTATAAAGCAGGAATGCCAGTCTCATACCGGTATTACCGAAGGCACACTTTACCGCGATCAGGCGTGGCTCTTCTATTTACTGGGGCGTCATCTCGAACGCTGCGATCAGATCACCCGCCTGATCGATACGCGCTATCATACACTTTTGCCCGATACAGCCGAGGTCGGATCCGAGATCGATATGACCCAATGGGCTTCCATCCTGCGCTCGGCAGCGGCCTATCATGCCTTTCGTCGCCTCAAGCCTGTCACCACCACCCCGGCCAATGTGGTCGGCTTTCTGCTCAAGAACGAGGGCTTTCCGCGCTCCCTTGCGCTGAACCTTCGTCATGCTGATTCCGTGCTGGGCGCATTATCAGCCCATTACAATCTTCGTCGCCAGTCTCTGGATGTGCAGGAGCGTCTTTCGGAACTGCGCGCCATGCTGGAAGACCAGACAGCTGAGGAAATCATTATTCGCGGCCTGCACGAATGCATGCACTGGATCCAGGAACAGATAGAAGCCTGCCAGAACGGACTGGCAGCCGCATACTGGCCGCCAGCTGAGCCCATGTCTTCCGGCACTCAATCCCAGTCACAATAGGCGGCTTTCCAAGGGGGTTGTTACCTTTTTCGGGGGCAGGGCAGAGCCCTGCCTGACGCTCACTCAGTCTTCGGAATCGTCTTCCTGTTCTTCAGGAGAGGTCATCAGCGCCTCAGCAACAACGCCTGACTGCTCGCGAATACGACGCTCGATATCTGCCGCCATCTCGGGATGATCGCGCAGGAACTGTTTGGCATTCTCACGACCCTGACCAACACGGGTGCTGTCATAGGAGAACCATGCCCCTGATTTCTCGACGATATTGGCTTTCACGCCCAGATCGATCAGTTCGCCGACCTTGCTGATACCCTCGCCATACATGATGTCGAATTCAACCTGACGGAAAGGCGGTGCCATCTTGTTCTTGACGACCTTGACGCGTGTCTGGTTGCCAACCACTTCGTCACGATCCTTTATCGAACCGATACGTCGGATATCGAGACGAACCGAGGCGTAGAACTTGAGCGCGTTACCGCCGGTCGTCGTCTCGGGGTTGCCGAACATCACGCCGATCTTCATGCGGATCTGGTTCAGGAAGATCACCATGGTATTGGAGCGTGAGACCGTACCAGTCAGCTTGCGCAACGCCTGGCTCATCAGGCGAGCGTGAAGACCGACATGGCTGTCGCCCATGTCACCTTCAAGCTCGGCACGCGGCACCAGAGCCGCCACGGAATCAACCACAAGCACGTCGACAGCACCGGAACGCACAAGCGTGTCAGCAATCTCGAGGGCCTGCTCACCGGCATCGGGCTGGCTGAGAAGCAGGTTGTCGACATCCACGCCCAGCTTGCGGGCATAGCCCGGGTCAAGCGCGTGCTCGGCGTCGATAAAGGCGCAGGTGCCACCCTTTTTCTGGGCTTCGGCGATGGCATGAAGGGCCAGAGTCGTCTTGCCCGAGCTTTCGGGGCCATAGATCTCGATGATACGGCCGCGCGGCAGACCGCCAATACCAAGACCGATATCAAGACCGAGCGAACCGGTTGAGATAACGTCAGCCTGTTCCTTGGGGCGCTGCCCCATACGCATGATCGAGCCCTTGCCGAAAGCACGTTCGATCTGGCTCAGCGCACCCTCGAGTGCTTTCGTCCTGTCTACGCTCATGTCCTGTCCTCCGCTCTCGTCAGTCTTGCCGAAACCGACAGAATCGGCAATTGGCCCGAGGCGATTCGTGTTGATCGTTCACATTTGTTCTGGAGAACATATCATGATCAAACCCGTTTTGCACAAGGGGCCACAAAGAAAAATACCCCCTCTTCCGAGGGGGTATCATGCCATGTCCAGATCAGTTGTTCACGCTGCCGACCGAAAGCCCGCCCCCACGGGGATCAGTATCGCCATGACAGGTATTACCCCTGCAAAGCGACGCATTCACACGACCCTGCCCCTCATGCGGAACTTCAGTGCCAGACACGGCTGCACGAGTGGCAGCGGCAAGTGCGTCAGCTGCGTCGTTCTGGCCTGAACTGGCCAGAGCCGCCACAAGAGCACCACGCCTCTGCACAATGGCGGCAGAAAGCAGTGGCGCGGGGTAACGTCCTGGCGATGCCGCCAGCAGAACACCGGTACCATCGGCCATGCGCCCCGTACCAAAGAGGTTGTTTTCGGTAAGGGCGCAGGCAACCGCGCCACCCTTGTTGTCAGTCACGACATAAGAGGTTGAAGCCGGGAGTGCAGGCAGGGCGCCCGAACGGCTGGATCCGGCATTGATCAGGGTCTGTGCAGCGCTCAGCAGTGCATCGCCACTCAGACCCTGACGATCTTCGCTCCGCCATGTCGCAACCACACCCTGGGCTGAAGCGCCGGAATGAAAGGCCGCCGCTGCACCAAGGCCACCATCAGCCGGAGGAGGCAGGAATGAGGCCGTATACCCATCCTGCTCCACCTGAAGAGCAGCCAACTGCATCGGCATGGCCGCGCGCATTGAAGCGGTCGAAAGCCCACCCCCTGCCTTGTTGGCCCCCTCGACGAAAATCGCCCCAAGCGCACCATTATAGAGATCACCCACCCCGACATTGGTCATGCGTTCCAGAAAGCTGGCAAGCTGGGGCTGCACCATGGCGTCGCCATTCTGAAGCGGCGATCCGTCAGGGCGGCTGAAGACAGTACGGGCGGCATCATCAACAAAAAGCGGTGTCTGAACGGCTGCGATATCCTGCGCCAGAACCCGACTGACCGTCGTACCGCTGCGCGCAAGACGCACGGAAGGACCAAGCAGATCGCCAAATTCGACCGTGCCGTAACGCAGCTGCATGGTAAACAGGCCTCGCGGCGTCATCGGAATGGCGGCCTGACGGCTGGCCTGGGTCGCCGGAGCGGCTGCCGGCAGGAAAACGAAGGCCTGCGGTGCCTCACGGCCTCGGCTCACAAGGCAGGCTCCGCCACCGCCCAAAGAGGCACGGGAAGGAAGGGTAACCGAAAGCGCCATGCCGACAGCCGCTGCAGCATCTGCAGCATTCCCGCCATGGACCAGAACATCACGTCCGACCAGGGCGGCACGCGGCTCGTCAGCCACAACCGTACCGATATAGCCGGTGACGATGGGAGTAGTCTTGCCGAACAGGCTATGACCGATGTGAGCGACATCGCTGCAACCGGCAAGAAGCGTTGCCGCAGTCAGGGCACAGGCTGAGCGCAAACCCGCCTTGCGCACTGCGCGTTTTGCGGGGTGACAGGGGGCATTCGTCCGACGATGCGCCACATGCGGTGTCTCCATGACCCGGCAAGCCTCTTCTCTTCTGTTCCAAAGGGCCTGTCTTCGGGACCGAAGACGCAACCCTTCGGAAATTGGGTTCGTTAACGCATCTAACCGTGATCAGGACGATGGGCAACCTGCCAGACGCGTCCTGGTTTTGCGAAATCGTCCTCTCTGTCCTATGCAGAGGCTTCTCTTCATCCCGCCCAGCAGGATCGCTCTCATGACCCGCCCGCTCCGCGCCCGGCTTGCCGGTGCCTTTCTCGCCCTTGGTCTGACCGCTTCGGCGAGCGGGCCTGCCTTTGCAGAACCCGCAGCCAGCTTCACGCCACAACAGCGGACCGAGATTGTCTCTATTCTGCGTCAGGCTCTGAAGGATGATCCGACCATCCTGAGCGACGCCATTGCCGCCCTGCGTCAGGGGGCACAGCAGAAAGCTGCCGATGATGCGATCTCTCATGTCAGATCCGATCGCGAGCGTTTGCAGAAAGGTCCTGATTATACCGTGCGAGGTAACCCGAGCGGTGATCTGACGATTGTCGAATTCCTCGATCCACGCTGCGGTTATTGCCGCAGCATGGTGCCCGTCATCGACGCTCTTCTCAAATCAGATCCGAAGCTGCGCCTTGTCGAGAAACTCGTTCCGGTTCTGAGCGAGAAAAGCGTACTCGACACCCAAGCCATCTTTGCTGCTGCCTTGCAGGGTGGCTATGACAAGATGAAGCGTGCTCTGATGCAGGATACAGCGCCCCCTACCCTCGACCGTATCCGTCAGCTTGCTACAGCCAACGGCCTTAATGCCGACAGGCTGGTGACTGACATGCACGCGCCAGGAGTGGCCGCCCAGATCAACGAGAACCTTGCGGAAGCGCGGCTGATCGGTCTCGATGGTACGCCCACTTTCGTGTTCGGAACCAGCGCAATCATTCCCGGTGCCATCTCGGCAGAGGAAATGCGCACACAGATCAAGACGGCGCGCGCAGCGCACTGATACAAAGACCATCGGTACAATCCGGGAGATGACCCGGAAGGCGGGATGAAGAGATCCCGCCTTCCGGAAAATACAGGCCGGTACCCTGCGTCATTCTTTCTGCGGAAAACTCGCTTTGATCGCCGCTTCCAGCCTTTCGAGATTCCTCAGGATTTCAGGCGATGGAGGCGGTGGCTCCGGGCTCAGGCTCTCGAGTTTACCGATCAGGGCCTCCATCACCACCATGCGAGAAAACCACTTCCTGTCCGACGGTACGACCAGCCAAGGGGCCTCTTCGGAGGATGTGGAACGGATCGCCTCCTGATACGCTGTCTGGTAATCGGACCAGTACCGGCGCTCGACCAGATCACTTTCATCAAATTTCCAGCGCTTGTCGGGGCGATTGAGCCGACGCAGAAGGCGCTCCTGCTGACATTCGGGAGACATGTGCAGCATTACCTTGAGAAGATGAATACCCTGGCGGGAAAGGTAGGCTTCGAAATTGGCAATATCGAGCAGACGCTGATCCCAGAATTCGCGTGTTCCGGGGTCGCCCGTCATACCATCTGTATTGAGCTTGTCGGCGTGAACACGCGCCACCAGCACATCCTCGTAATGGCTGCGATTGAACACTCCGACCTGACCGCGCCCCGGCACGGCCATATGAACCCGCCACAGATAGTCATGAGCCATCTCGATATCGCCAGGCTTCTTGAACGAAACGACTTTCGTCCCCTGGGGATTCATACCCGTCATGACATTACGGATCAGACTGTCCTTGCCCGCACCATCCATTCCCTGGAGCACAAGAAGAACACTGTGATGCCGCTCGGCAGCCAGACGCTCCTGTAACACGCCCAGACGTTGTCTGCGTTTGTCAAGCCAAGCCTCAACTGCCTCCTTGTCGAGATCGGCATGATCGTCAGGCTTGACGGAGGCGAGCTCGAAGCTCTTGCCGTCGGTCACCTTGTAACGCCCGGGAAGCTTACGGGCCAGGCTCGCTGTGAGTTCAGTCACTTGTTCTATCCACTGCAAGGCCACCCGCTGCCTGACAGACAGGCATCATCTCGATGGCGTTGACATTTACATGGGGCGGCTGGCTCAGAAGCCATGAGACGGTCGCTGCAATATCTTCAGGCATGAGCGGGTTGGTGCCTTTATAGACATCCGCTGCCTTCTGATCATCGCGCAAACGCACATTGCTGAATTCACTGCCACCACACAGACCAGGTTCGATCGTGCTCGCCCGGATACGTGTCCCCAGCAGATCCGTGCGCAGATTGCGCATGAACTGGGCAACAAACGCCTTGGTCGCGCCGTAAACATTCCCGCCCATATAAGGGTAGGTACCTGCAACACTACCAAGCGTGATGACATATCCATGGTTACGCTCGATCATCTGCGGAAGAAACGCGCGAGTCACCTCAACGACACCCGTCACGTTCGTGTCAATCATGGTCTTCCAGTCCTGCAGATCGGCATTCTGCGCCTTGCCCACGCCAAGAGCGAGACCGGCATTGTTGATCACCACATCAACGCTGTTCCAGTCTGCCGGAAGCTGCCCGGGCAGAGCTGCGACCTTCTGTGCATCGGTGACATCCAGCACCACCGGAAGGAATGTATCGCCCAGTTCATCGCGCAATTCGTCGAGACGTTCCTTACGGCGCCCCGTACCGATCACCTGATGCCCCTCCCTGACGAGACGCACGGCTATGGCACGACCAAAACCGGCTGTCGCACCGGTCACCAGAATTACTGCCATCGTCTTCTCCCTCGTCATATTGCCAGCTCTCTACGCTGCCCCTGTTGAGACGGGTAAGAACAGCAATGGTTGCTGCCGGACCTTGCCCTTGCAAAAGCCCGGGTGATGCCCGACATTTTCATCTATGGCTTCTGATTTCACAACGCCCGCCGATAACCTGACAGGTCGCCTGCTCATTTCGAGCCCGACACTTGGTGATATGGAGTTCGCACGGAGCGTTATCTATCTCTGTGCGCATTCCGCAGCCGATGGCGCCATGGGTCTGATCATCAACAAACGTGCGCCTCATCCGACCCTTGAAACTCTGCTCGACCAGCTTGAAATCACGCCGTCACCGCCACGGCGACGTATCAATCTGTGCATGGGTGGTCCCGTTGAGCCGACACGAGGCTTTGTTCTTCATTCAGCGGACTGGAAGCGCGATGACAGCCTTGTCATCAATAACGAGAACTGTCTGACAGCCAGTCTGGACATCCTGCATGAGATTGCCGACGGAAAAGGGCCCCGTCATGCCCTCCTGGCACTGGGACATGCATCCTGGGAGCCGGGTCAGCTTGAGGATGAAATCATCCGCCAGAATGCCTGGCTGAATGCACCTGCCACTGATGATCTGATCTTCGGTGCCAATCATATGGCGAAATGGCGCAAGGCGCTGGCAGCAATCAATATAGACCCGCTACTTCTGCCCAATCTTGTCGGTCATGCCTGAGCATTTCCCGCTCAGGGGCGGCTGGGCATCGAGAATGCGCAATGCATCGTCCTCATCAATCGGATGCCGGTAGAAATCGCTGTAGAAATCCCTGATCTCTCCGATCATCGCTGCGCGATCAATTGCACCTTTCTGTACGAGCTGCCGCGCCCAGACAATCTGCAAAAGCAGCTCTGGACTGTACCGATCCCAGTTGAACACGCCGGCAGGGTTGCGAAAGACCTTGTGGCGTGTCACCGCCGGGATATGAGACCAGAGCGGATTATCTGCCAGCCTGTCAGGATTACCGGCATCCGCCCCCATGATGATGATATCCGGTGCCCAGGTCAGAATCTGCTCGAACGAAACGGGTCTTTTGTTACCATGGAGTCCGGTCGCCGCGTTCATACCCCCGGCGTCACGGATCCATTCGTCAATGATACTCTGATCGCCATCGACAGTCAGAGGCGCCAATGATGCTATATGCAGGATGCGTGGTGCATGAACAGTGGAGCGGCGCTGGGCGAGAAGACGGGATAGTGCCATTCTGTAACGGTTCGCCTGGGCTCTGGCGAGATCGGTGTCGAGAAGAATGGCACTCTGATTGATCGTTTCCACCAGACCGGTAAAATCCGTAAAACCGACCGCTACCGCGTTCAGGCCGAGCTTGTGCAACCCGTCGATGCTACCAGCCTGTTTTGTCACAAACACCAGATCGGGATGCAGGGCGAGTACTGCCTCGGCATTCAGGGTCATGCTGCTGAAAAACCGGGCCTCGCGCAGCTGGGGGGCAATGCACATCATCCAGGGGAAGCGATCAGGCGAAATCACTGTACCAATGATCTTGTCCGAGGCACCGAGCATGATCAGCGTCGCATTATGCGCATACCATCCATCGACAATGCGAGTGGGTGCCGAATGCGCGGAAGATACCGCGAGGCTGAGACAGGACACCAGTACAGCCAGAAGACGTTTTGCAGGACGTTTCATTCCGCTTGCTCACTTCCCATAAAGAAACGCTGACCGTCATGATCGTAATGTCGTAGCGCGACATCATAGAAAGCACTCAGAGGCGTTGCATCCAGCACGGTCTGCGGTTCCCCTTCGGCCAGTACGCGACCATCCGCTAGCAAAACGACATGCGATGCATAGCGATAGACAAGATCAGGCTGGTGCGCCGTCATGATCACCAGTCGACCTTCTTTTGCGAAAGACGCCAGGAGCGCCATCAACCTGATTTGCTGCCCGTAATCCAGACCGGAAAGCGGCTCATCAAGCACAAGAACTGGCGCATTCTGTACGAGCATGCGGGCCAGAAGAACACGCTGATACTCGCCGCCGGAAAGCATATTACAGGGCCGGTCACGCAAATGGAAAAGACCAAGCTGCGTCATGGCTGCCTCGGCGCGTACATTATCCTGTTCCGACGGCGCCTTCATCAGACTGCCATGAGGCAGGCCCCCCAGCTCCACAATCCGGGCAACCGGATAAGGGGGAAGAATGTCGCGGCTCTGCGGTACATAGGCCAGAAGCTGCGCTATGCGCTTGCGCTGCAAATGCCGCAAATCGCTTCCGTCAATCAGCACTTGTCCTGAATCAGGATGCAGAAGACCCAGAATCAGGCGCAACAACGTGGTCTTTCCCGCACCATTGGCACCCAGAATGCTGACCATCTGACCAGCATGAAGTCTGAGCGTCAGATCATGCATGATTTTCCGACCTTGGCGCGAGAAGCCAAGTCTATCCAGAAAAAGCGTCTGCATCAGAGTCGCCCTTCCCGGCGAAGCTGTCGCAGAACGAGAACAAAGCCGAGCGCCCCAAAAAGCTCGGTCATCATGCCCAAGGGTATTTCGGAAGGGGAGAGGCTTCGCGCCGCCATATCGGCAAAAAGCAGGCAGCACGCACCAAGAAGAGCCGCAAAAGGCAGCAGATTTCGATGCTCCGGGCCTATCAGCAGGCGCGCCATATGAGGAATGATCAGTCCAACCCAACCAATGATCCCGGCCAGTGAAACAGTCAGCGCACCCAGCGCAGTAGCCAGAAGCAGAATACCCAGGCGCATTGCGCTGATAGGCAGGCCGAGACTCCGGGCTTCATCATCGCTGAGACCTGAAACGTCGAGTATACGCGCGCCCGACCATAGCCCCGCCATGCCAAGGCAAAGCAGAGGCACCAGAACTGCAAGTTGCCCCCAGCTTGCCTGGGCAAGACTACCAAGAAGCCAGTAGATGATCGCCGGCAACTGATCGAAGGGATCGGCAAGATATTTGAGCAGGGACAAAAGTGCGGTGAAAAGTGCTGTGCTGATCAAGCCGCCAAGCAGCAAAGGCAGAACCCCCTCCCCGCTCACCAGTCGTGCAACCAGAAAGCCGAAAGCGACGGCGCCGCACCCACCGATGAAAGTCGATATCTCGATCATGAGCGTGTTGCCATGAGCTATGATAGCCCAGGCCGCCCCGAACGCGGCCCCACTCAACACACCAAGCAGATCCGGTGACACAAGGGGATTACGAAACACGGCCTGAAACGCGGTGCCGGACATGGCGAGAGCAGCCCCGACACAAAGCGCCGCTATTATTCGGGGCAGACGCGCCTGAAACAGGACGGCCCTGACTTCCGGCTCTCCATGACCTTCCATTACGTGAAGAAGCGCCGTTGGACTAACTGCGTAACGACCGATCATGAAACTGAGGCAGAGGCCAGATCCCAGAACGACCAGAGCAGCTCCGAAACAGAGGCGGTTACGACGCATCAACGTTTCTTTCCCCGGAACAATATTTCGCAGCCTTCCCTCACAGGACATAGGCAAATATCTTGTTCAGCGATAGGGATGATCAAAACGTCTGATAGGGCTGGAGCACAACCGGGATTCCAAGCCTTTTGACCTGAAGAGACGGCTATATTTTTTGGGAAAAGCCCCATGGGGGGCAGTTATCTGGTCGGAGTGAGAGGATTCGAACCTCCGGCCCCTGCGTCCCGAACACAGTGCTCTACCAGGCTGAGCTACACTCCGAACCGATGGATGGGGCTATACTGCCTGTTGCCGGCCTCCGCAAGAGGGACGTGTCCTAAAGTCGACCGGTTTCGGAATTTTCCTCGCGCTTTTTTTCATTTCCCAGAATCTCAAGAGCTTCTGAAACGCTTGAGACAACCCTGTAGAGCTGACGTGCAGATGAATCAGCCAGACCTTGTTCGATTGACGCCTCAAGGGCAGCAATCACATGCTCCGCCCAGTTCGCGATATTGACGATGAGGATGGGTTTGTCGTGAAGCGACAGCTGACGCCAGGTCAGAATCTCCATCAGCTCATCAAACGTACCTAATCCGCCGGGAAGTACGAGAAAGGCATCAGCACGGGCAAACATAAGACGTTTGCGCTCATGCATTGACTCCGTGATGATCAGCTCGGTCACGCCGTCATTCATGACCTCGCGATCATGGAGAAACGAGGGGATGATGCCCGTGACCCTGCCTCCCTCTCCAAGTGCTGCCTCGGCGACAACCCCCATAAGCCCGACTGCACCGCCACCATAGACAAGATGAATACGCTGTCTGGCCAGACCAGCGCCCATCTCACGGGCAGCCTCACCAAACTCTGGCCGGGAGCCATGGCGCGAACCGCAAAAAACAGCGGCAGCAGCAATCGTCATTTCAAACTTTTCCTTCGGATAATCGTGACCGACTCTGGAGTCAGGCTCTGGTCGCACGCCTCAATCTCATAACCTGCGCAATGCCCAGAGATGTAATACATGCCGTGAAAATGAACAGGGTCATATACCCGGCCGAATGGATAACCAGTCCGAGCAATGGGCCGGAGATACCGATGGCAAGATCGAGAAAAACCGAAAAGGCGCCTAGCGCTGCACCCCGATTTTCCGCGCCAGCCCTGTCCACAGCCAGAACACCCAGAGCAGGGAAAACGAGCGAGAATCCCGCCCCCGTTACCGCTGCGCCAAGCGTTGCCGCCGCAGGAGAGGGAAGAAAAGCCAGAACCAGCAAACCAGCAGTTTCGACAGCGAGCGAGATGATCGCAACATTCGTACCGCCTATACGCCCGATCTGCCGGGCGAATACGAAGCGTATGATTACAAATACAATGCCGAAAACAGCGAGCGCCTGCGCGGCATCCGGCCAGTGCTCGGCAGCGAAATAGAGAGCGAGGCAGGAGGAAATGACCCCGAACCCGACGGAGCCTGCAGCCAGAGCGCATCCATGGGGCAGAACCAGCATGAAGACTTTCGCAAAAGGCATCGCTGGTTTGTCATGTCTTATCGGAGCAACTGCAGGATAAGAACTTGCTAGGACCGTACCGAGAACCGGCAAGAAAATCGAGACGATCCCCAACGTGACCAGTCCGCCCCACCCGCCTGCAAAATGCGAGAACTTCTCTCCTATCGTGGCGCCGAGTGCGATACCGCCATAGGAGGTAATACCATTCCACGAAATGACCTGCGCTGTGTTTGCTGCGCCTACCCGGCGGATATTCCAGACAATCGCAGCAGTTGAGGCCCAGCTCTCTGCCCAGCCCAGGGCAAGGCGGCTGATAAAGAGGCAAAGCAGCGATAACGGAATAAAGGATCTGGTCAGACCCGAAACAAGCAGAAGCACGCCGGAACCGATACCCAGAGCAAGACCGAGAACTGCAACCGGCTTTGGCCCTCGTGTATCAATGCGTCGCCCTGCCGAGGCACGCGATGCGAATGTAGCAAAATACTGGAGCGATACCGCAAAACCGGCAATGACTGTATTACAGTGCAGAACATTATGCACGAAAATCGGAATAACTGCCATTGGCAGACCGATGACAATGTAAATGATCAGGTTAAGCGAGACGACCGGCAGGATGCGTCCGATAGGAGATCGCAGCCCGTTACCCTGCCCCGCAGCCATTACAATTTCCTTGATTGATTTTTCAGTTCAGACAGCACTCTTTTGCCAGCACAGAACAGCCCTGTCACCCCGTCAGAATGATGACGCCAGATGTTCGTGTGTCAGGCCGCTCCCAGGGCACAGATCAGTACAGAAACGATTGCGCCCAGCCAGAGCGAAGAAGTCGAAGATACTGAGAGCATAGTGATCATTCCCCAAACCAGTACAAGCCGGACTCTTCGAACGCTTCAGCATCGCAAAAGTCAGCATGACATCTCACTAAAAAGTGTCAACTGGTGGGATTTTTTTTCCTCGATATTAAGACCGGTCATGCTGACGCCCACCAGCCTTACGGCACGCTCGAAAGGAAAGAGGCTTTCGAGCAGGAGCTCCGCCTGCAGGCGAAGTGCCGGCTCATCCTCAAAAGGGACAGGATTGGATCGCGTACGCGTGATGATCCGGAAATCAGCATATTTGAGCTTCACGACCAGAGTACGCCCGTTAACAGCCTGCGCGGTACATTGTTGCCAGAGCTTGGCGCAGAGGAGACCGATAATCTCCTTCGCTTCAGACAACGTTGTCAGATCGGTCTCGAATGTCGTCTCGGTACCGATCGATTTGCGTATGCGATCCGGAACAACAGGCCGATCATCAATACCCCAGGCGATAGACGCATAAAAAGAGGCGGCCTTGCCGAAATGCCTCGCGAGAACATCGAGGGGTATTGTACGCAAATCCGCCCCGGTAAAAATGCCCAGACGGTTCATCTTTGTACGGGTAGCTGGCCCTATGCCGTGAAATTGCTCAACACGCAGGGAAGCCGCGAAATCCGGTCCTTTGGCCGGTGGGATCACGAATTGACCGTTGGGTTTCCGATAGTCGGAAGCCAGTTTGGCCAGAAAACGGTTATAGGAGATACCGGCTGAGGCAGTCAGTCCTGTTTCCTGGTGAATGGCGGCCCTGATCTGACGGGCGATATCCGTAGCAGAACCGTGACAACTGTAACTCTGCGTCACGTCGAGATAGGCCTCATCCAGTGAGAGCGGCTGAACAAGCGTCGTATAACGTGAGAAGATAGCGTGGATCTGCCTGGAGACTGAGCGGTAGACATCAAACCGCGGAGGAACAAACACCAGTTCGGGACAGTGACGCAAGGCGGTACGCGATGGCATGGCAGACCGAACCCCGAACTGCCTTGCTTCATAGCTTGCTGCAGCAACAACGCCGCGGCCCTCGCCCCGACCTACTGCGACTGGCCGCCCACGCAATTGAGGGGCATCACGTTGTTCAACCGACGCATAAAATGCATCCATGTCGATATGGATAATACGGCGTACAGGGCCTGTCTTGGCGGTCTCGACCATGCAGGCCATATGTCATCAGAAACCAGAACAAAACAAGACCGCTCGTGCGAAAGTAAAAGTCTGCGGCCCGGAAACAAACACACAGACTTCCATCAGAACCAGATTACCCCACCCTGTGTCACCAGGACCTCAGGGTGTTGGAAACCTACCTGTTGGGAAGGCTCTCCCGGATCAGGGCTTCAAGCAGAGCAACAGCATCGTCGCTGTCATTCAGACACGGTACGAGGGTCAATTCCTCACCACCGGCCTCGATAAATTCCTCGCGGAGCTCATTGCCGATTTCATCAAGCGTTTCGATACAGTCGCTGATGAAACCAGGCATGATGACAGCAATACGCGTGATACCCTGCTCTGGTAACGCTGTGACATAGGGCGCTGTATAGGGTTGCACCCATTCCATCGGGCCAAAACGCGATTGATAGGTAATGGGCATCTGTTCTTCGCGCAGACCAAGAGCCGCACGCAGAGCACGCAAGGTACGCTCGCAATCCTCAGGGTAGTAATCCCCTTTTTCGACGCAGAGCTTGGGCAGGCCATGAAAGGAAGCCACAAGACGCTGCGGTTTCCAGGAAAGTGACGACAGATGATCGCGGACGCTTTTTTCAAGGGCTGCGATATAATGAGGATGATCGGGGAAAGCAGGCAGAGTCTGTACGGCAGGCTGACGACGCAAGGTCATGAGAGCGCGGAAAAGCTGGTCGTTCGCCGTTGCCGTAGTGGTCGCACTGTATTGCGGGTAGAGCGGCAGGAAAACCAGACGATCACATCCCTGGTCCAACAGCTCTTCAAGGGCGTCGGCAATGGATGGTTTTCCATAGCGCATCCCCCATGATACCGGGAATTCCCCTTCAAGACGTGCAGCGAGCTTTTCAGCCTGAGACCGCGTGTAGACACGCAAGGGGCTAGCATCTTCTTCCCGATTCCAGATCCGGGCATAGGCCTCGCCGCTTTTGGAAGGGCGCGTTGTCAGTACAATTCCCTGCAGAATTGGCTGCCAGATGGCCGGTGGGGCTTCGATCACACGGCGATCAGAAAGGAATTCGCCGAGATAGCGGCGGACCGAAAAGTAATCCGTACCATCTGGCGTGCCCAGATTGGCGATAAGGATGCCGGTCTTGCCACCAGCCGGAACCGGATGGGTGGGTATGTTGCTTTTGAACGCCATGTCTCTCGATCAAATCATGGGAGTGATGAGAGACAAGAACAGTTCAGCGTGCGTTCGGTTTCCGTTTGACACGTACCGGAACAGGCCGCTGAACAGGAGTACGAGCAAGAGCAGCCAGAGCAATCAGGGCAAGCAGGCCGGCAGCGAATGTGTCGATAACAGGCATTGTCATCTCCAATCAGGCCCTTGCAGCACAACCCTGCATCCGCCCTTCATGGCAGTTTGGCATTGCATCTCAAGGGTGCAATACCAAACATGAAGAAATAACAGAGATGTAATGTCTGAACCGTGGATCAGATTTTCTTTCTGATCAGATCAAGGGCGATCAGAGCTTCAGCGATCTGAACCGCATTGAGCGCCGCTCCCTTGCGCAGGTTATCAGAGACGCACCACAATGCGAGACCGTTTTCGACTGTCTCGTCGATACGCAGACGAGACACATAGGTCGCATCTTCGCCAACACATTCAATCGGGGTGACATAACCGCCATCATCACGCTCATCGCGCAGGATCACGCCATCAGCCTCACGCAGGACCTCGCGGGCGCGGGCAAGATCGACAGGTTCTTCACATTCGATGTTGATGGCTTCCGAATGGCCTATGAAAACTGGCACGCGTACGCATGTTGCTGCGACCTTGATATCCGGATCGAGAATTTTGCGCGTCTCGACTGCCATCTTCCACTCTTCCTTCGTGGTACCGTCTGGCAGGAAGCTGTCGATATGCGGAATGACGTTGAAAGCGATCTGCTTGGTGAACTGGGCTATGGTTGGCGGATCGCCTACAAAGCTGCCTTTGCTCTGGGCAAACAGTTCGTCCATTCCGTCCTTGCCCGCACCGGACACGGCCTGATAGGTCGAGACAACAATACGCTTGATCGTGAAGAGATCATGCAGCGGCTTGAGCGCCACCACCATCTGCGCGGTCGAACAGTTCGGATTGGCTATGATGTTGCGCTTCATTTTCTTCAGCGCATTGGCATTCACTTCCGGCACCACCAGCGGCACATCCGGATCCATACGGAAATGCGAGGTATTGTCGATCACGATACAGCCCGCTGCCGCAGCACGCGGCGCATGAACGGCCGAGATCGAAGCGCCGGGTGAGAAGAGCGCAATGTCCCATCCCGCGAAGTCGAAGGTTTCGAGATTCTGGATTTTCAGGACTTTCTTATCACCAAAGGACACGTCCTGTCCTGTGGAGCGTGCCGAAGCAAGCGCCGCCACCTCGGAAACAGGAAAATCTCTTTCAGCAAGAATGCGCAGGAGTTCACGACCAACAGCACCAGTCGCACCTACGACCGCAACGCGGTATCCCATTATCACTTCACCTTAGTCAGAATTCGACGGTCACCGTGCAAAAGACAGACGCTTGAGCAGCGCCGACAGACGATGACGGCGCAGTTCATAGCGCGCCTTGTTATTTGTGGCCATGTAATTCAGCTGAATAGTGTAGCGCGGGCCGACATACTGCCTGTGCCCGTGCCAAGTTCTGGGGCCATTGGGGAAGATGAGAAGCGTGCCATGCGCAGGCTTTACCTCAACAGCATAATCCTCAAGATCATTCGGCCCGTTCAGCAAACGCAGACAGCCTTCCTGGGCAGACCAGGCAGCGCTTTCCGGATTGAGATAGAGCAGGATGGTAACGAGTTTGGCCTCTGAGTCACGATGAATGCGACCATCTTTCTCGCGTGTACGGCCCCGCAAAGTCAGCATACTGGGAGCACGCTCGATATCGAGACCGAATTTCTGCGCCACAATTTTCTTCAGACGCGGCCCCTGCAACTCCTTTGTCAAAGCCTTGACGACAGGATGCAGTCTGAGTCCCTCCGGCGGAAATGACCCGCCAGAACGCATTTCCGGCATCAGATTGATGAGAGCCTGGAGGTCCTCTTCGCGTACGAAGTTAGGAACAACCACATGTCTGAACGGTGCCTCGCTGATCGGGGTCCGTTCAAGGGCTTCGTATTGAAGAGCGATCTGTGACATGGAAGATGAGCCTATTCCTGCCGCCGCCTAGAGACAAGGCGCTTCTTAACCCTTCATACGATGGTGGGAGTGACGAACTGCGCTGTTACGCACAAACTGCGTATATCCAGCCCCTATACGATCACTGTCTGAAAAACATGATCGCAGGGAGACTGTCCTGTCCTGATGCTCTGTGTCTGGCCTGTAAGCTGTTCGAACGAGATGCGCTGTCCTTGAACAGCGCAGTGATGCACGACTGTCAAAATCCATATGACGTCCCTGCTGCTCGACAGGGTACTCGGGAGTTGCCTGAGCCACAGGGCAGCCCAAAGCCAGTAGCGAAAATGTGACTACCGCCAGTGCGGGCATGCAACGCATGACAGACCCCTCCAAACTGCAATATCGAAACATGCCTCGATCGGTTAGATCCTCAGCGCGCTCAGGTGCGAAGTCTATAGACGGCAAGCAAGATTGAAAGTTTCGACTCTTTCTGGTCACGTGTCCAGAACGTGCAATTGTGAACTGAAATCGTTCGGAAAACCTTTATGCTCTTTGCTGTCAGTCGGGAGTTTCGTGGTCTTTCAAGTCATGACAGTGCCATTTTGAGACGCTATGCAGATCTGAGAAAAACAGCCAAGGAGGGCTGCGAGCATGGGTGAGATCGGTTCATTACCAAGTGCGTTAAACGGGGCCAATACTGTCTATCTGGCCGACCTCCACGCCAAATGGAGTGCCGACCCCAGAAGCGTCGATCCGTCATTCGCCGATTTGTTCAAGGCTCTCGATGCGGAGCGTGCAGCTGGCGCAGCCGAACTAGACCGCCATCAGCCATGCGCGGATCGCGCGACCTGGGGTGAACAGACTTCCCTGCTTGATACACAGACCCAGCGTCTGCCTGCCCAGCGCACCAACGCAGAATTCTCGGCTACGGATCTGCTCTCAAGCGTTGATGACAGTGTGCGCGCCATCCAGCTCGTACGCGCCTATCGTGTACGCGGTCATCTTGAATCGCGTCTGGATCCGCTGGGTCTTCAGGTACCGAAATCCTTCACCGAACTCGACCCGGCAACTTATGGCTTTGGCCCCAATGACCGCGACCGCCCGATCTATCTTGGGCAGATGGTCAGCTCGCTTCTTCCCGAACGTGCCAGCGCCACGATCAACGAACTGCTTGCCGCCCTGCGCCAGACCTATTGTGGCCCGATCGGCGTGGAATATATGCATATCCAGGATGCTTCCCAGCGCCTGTGGCTGCAACATCGCCTGGAGGGCGATGACTGGCGCCATACATTCTCGGCGGCTGAGAAAAAAACCATCCTCAACCAGCTCACGGAGGCTGAAGGATTCGAGAGCTTCTGTCAGAAGCGCTTTACCGGAACCAAGCGCTTCGGTCTCGAAGGCAGCGAAGTCACGATTCCCGCTCTGCACGCCATTATAGAGCAATCCGTGCGCCATGGCACAAAGAGCGTATCGGTCGGCATGGCGCATCGCGGTCGACTGAATGTCATGGCCAATGTGGTACAGAAGCCTTTTGCCGCCATTTTTTCGGAATTTGCCGGAGCCTCCTTCAAGCCGACTGATGTACAGGGCTCGGGAGACGTCAAATATCACCTTGGTACGGCCGCCACACTCCATGTCTCGAATGAAAAGGTACGCGTCACCCTGCTGCCCAACCCGTCTCATCTTGAGGCAGTCGATCCTGTCGTGGTCGGTCGGGTACGTGCCATGCAGGATTCGGATGGCTGCGTCGGACTTGAAAACCGCTATCGTCATCTCGGCCTGCTGATCCATGGCGACGCGGCCTTTGCGGGTCAGGGCATCGTGTACGAAACCATGGCGATGTCTCAGCTTATCGGTTACCGCACAGGCGGCACCATCCATGTAGTGACAAACAACCAGATCGGTTTCACGACGATCTCGGCTCATGCGCATTCAGGCTTTTATTGCACTGATATCGCCAAGGCCGTTCATGCTCCCATCCTGCATGTCAACGGTGACGAACCTGAAGCCGCTGCCTATTGCGCTCGACTTGCCGCCGATTATCGCCGTGAATTCGCCGCCGATATCGTGCTGGATCTGGTCTGCTACAGGCGCCATGGTCATAACGAGGCCGATGAACCGGCCTTTACCCAGCCAACCATGTACAAGGCTATTGCCGCACGTCCGACGACGCGGGCGCTTTATGCCAAGCGCCTCGCTCGCGAGAAGATCATTGACGCCGAAACGGCGAATGATCAATTCCAGTCCTTCCAAGACCATCTTCAAAGCCAGTTCGAAGCAGCCAAATCCTACGAACCCAGCCGTGAAGACTGGCTGGAGTGCAATCAGGACCCTTCACGCCTTTCTGACGAACCTCTGCGTGAGCAGCCTGTTACCGGGATCAGCATTTCAGGCCTGCAACGCGTCGGCGCTGCCCTGACGCGCATTCCGGAAGACTTCGCTCTTCATCCGCGACTGGGTCGCATCATCCAGGCGCGGGCACAGGCCATAGAGACCGGCACGGGAATTGACTGGGCACTCGGTGAGGCCCTGGCATTCGGGTCACTGCTGCTGCAGCACCATCCCGTGCGCCTTTCGGGAGAAGACTGCCAGCGTGGCACATTCAGCCAGCGTCATGCCGTTCTGGTCGATCAGCTGAACCAGAGCGACTATGTGCCGCTCAACAACATTGCTGATGGTCAGGCCAAAATCGAGGTCTATAATTCCCTGCTTTCAGAGTTTGGCGTGCTCGGCTTCGAATATGGCTACACGCTTGCGGCTCCCAACTCCCTTGTTCTATGGGAAGCGCAATTCGGCGATTTCGCCAATGGTGCTCAGGTCATTATCGATCAGTTTATCGCCTCCGGCGAAACCAAATGGCTACGCACTTCAGGGCTGGTGATGCTGCTGCCCCATGGTTATGAAGGACAGGGCCCCGAGCATTCTTCGGCTCGCCTGGAACGCTATCTGCAACTCTGCGCCGAAAACAATCTGCGCGTGTGCAATATAACCACGCCAGCAAACTACTTCCATGCCCTGCGTCGGCAGATTGCCCGCGAGTGCCGCAAACCGCTGATCATCATGACGCCGAAATCCCTTCTGCGTCACAAGGAAGCCGTATCCGAGCTCGGCGATTTCGGACCCGAAACGCGTTTCCGCACCGTTATTCCCGAGACCGATACCTTGCTTCCCGATGCGGAAATCAAGCGCGTCATCCTGTGCTCGGGCAAGGTCTATTACGACCTGCGTGCCGCAAGACGAGAAGGGAAACGTCAGGACGTCGCAATCATCCGTCTTGAACAGCTCTATCCATTCCCACGTGACGTGCTTTCCGAGCAAATCGCGCGTTATCCGAACGCCAAGATTATCTGGTGCCAGGAAGAGTCGCAGAATGGGGGTGCCTGGGCGTTCGTTGATCGTCGTATCGAGAACTCAGCAGAACGCTGCAATCATACTCAGCCACGCCCGGTTTTCGCAGGACGTAAAGCCTCAGCCTCTCCTGCAACAGGCCTTGCCAGCGAACATATGGCGGAACAAACCGCGCTTGTTCAGGAAGCCCTGGGCTGACAAGCATCCGAATTCACCCACAAGCAGAAGATTATTTCTCCTGCTTGTGGGTGAATCAACTCAATGAAGATAGATTGATATCTGTCGTCAATCCTGAAAACAGCTATATTCCTCACTTCCTAAAACTCAATAAATAATTGAATAATATTTACAACCTTGTCGTTATAATATAATAAATTATTCTTATTATATAATATATCAATAAATATAATATAATCTATTATGGTTACCAATCCGAAAAATTCTTCATGGACTATAGTTTTGAGAATTATATCTCCATAAGTATTGTTATTTTATTTTGTCATATTAATTGATATTAGTATAGACATTTCAAGGTATTTCTAAACTTTACTTCAGTATGAAATATGAAATTACTTAAAATTAGTTGACCTTCTCAAGTAGTTTTCTCTAAAAATCAGATATTGCAGACCCCTGCCCTGGAGGAAACAATGGCAATTCTAACATCCGGCACCTATACCCTGAACTGGGGCACCATATCCAATGCCCCCCTGAATCAGACAATAGCATCGCCAAAAAAAGCAACGGTTACATATGGTGCCGGATACCTCATCATAAACGGAACAAGATATAACTATACCGCATCTTTTGGTGGTAGCCCCAGTGTACAAGGGTGGGGAAACCTGAACATGGCGATATTCCAGTTGAGCGGAGGGGGATATCTTGTTCTCGGAGATCCAGCACTCAACCTGAGCGCCTATACCTATATGCTCCCCAACTCCAGCGGTACAGGCACCAGTATAGCCGTCAAGCAAAACAAGGTGACCACGCCTATCGCAACGTGGGGTTTTAACAAAGGCGCCGGAGGTATGTGGAATGGTAAATGCTTCCTGACAGGCACATTGATAGCCACGCCAGACGGGCATATCGCCGTTGAAAAAATTATTCCCGGTACTCAAGTTATGACTCACGACAAGGATGGAAATTCTATCATTCGGGAAGTACGTTGGGTTGGTAGAAACCATATCACCCGGCAGGATGGAAGCGACCATCTGGATAATTCTCCGATCCGCATCAAGAAAAATGCATTCGCCGAAAACGTCCCTTTCAAAGACTGTCTCTTAACTTCTGAACACTGCCTGTTGATTAAGGGTCAGTTTGTACCCGTCCGGATGCTGGTCAATGACAGGAGCATATACCGGGATACCACAATATATGACTATGACTATTTCCACATTGAGCTGGACGAACACTCGATTCTGGAATCTGATGGTATACTTACAGAAAGCTATCTCCGGACAGAAGAGAACGAATTCCTGCATTCAATTGGCAATACATCCTCGCCTGTCAAAAACTGGCAGCAAAACGCTGCCGCACCACTAAATACAAGCACTGATTTTGTCGAACCAATCTATCAACTATATGCGTCCAGAGCTGAGACTTTGGGTTTCCCTCTCACCGAGCAGAAAATAATTGAGTCTTCGGTCATCGAGATCATGGATCAACATGGGAACCTGATTAAAGCATCCAGAAAAAACGGAAATCATCATCTCTTTTACATCGACAGACCCACACAGAATATCCAGATACGATCCGGCAGCGGAAAACCATCTGATATTACCGGTCCTTTTGTGGACGATAGAAGAGACCTCGGCATCCTGGTTGGGAAAATTGAAATAATATCAGCCAAAGGTAGAGTCGAATACACTGACCATCTCGAGGTTGCGACACTTGATGGCTGGCACGTTCAGGAAAAAGTCCCATACAGATGGACCAATGGGCTCGCTCAGCTTCATAATCTCGGAGAACATGAAAACTATTTCCTGAGCATTGAAGTGGTTAAGCATTTTCCGTCAGTAGCTATAGTTGATCTCCTTCAGGAAGATGGACAGCTTTTATCAGTAGCCAGCTAATAGACGGTTTCATATCAAACAATATTATCTGAGCGCAGAAATAATTCATTTTGAGCGCTCAGAATATTTATATATGATCTCAAGAAAAAGATTAACTTCAAAGCCAGAAGCTTCTTGATTCAAGCGAGCACAAAGAGACGGCGATTTACAGACAGGCAAGATCCCGTATCTGGTCAAAGCGCATCACAGATGCAATGGCTGATCGAAGGCACCCAAAGCAGCCTCCTTGAGAGCTTCCGAAAGCGTCGGATGAGCATGACAGGCAAGGGCGATATCTTCCGCGCTTGCCTTGAACGTCATAGCCAATGTGGCTTCGGCGATTAGCTCACCCGCACAGGCGCCGAGAATATGAACACCAAGAATGCGATCCGTTTTTGCATCCGTCAGAACCTTGACCCCACCATCCGTGGCGGCAATAGCGCGCGCGCGCGCGCTGGCCATGAAAGGAAAACTGCCTGTCTTGTAAGCAACCCCCTCCTGTTTGAGCTGCTCTTCAGTCTTGCCCACCATTGCAAATTCCGGCTGGGTATAAATGACTGAAGGAATGGCGTCATAGGGTACATGCCCCACATGCCCGGCCAGCTGCTCTGCGAGAGCCAGGCCTTCCTCTTCGGCCTTATGGGCCAGCATGGGGCCAGCAATTACATCGCCGATTGCATAGATGCTGGGGCAGGAAGTACGAAAATGCGGATCAACCGGGATGCGTCCAACCTCATCAGTATCGATCCCGACAGCTCCCAGATCCAGACCCTGCGTATAGGGTTTACGACCAATGGAAACGAGAACAACATCGGCCTCAAGTGTTTCCGTCTCTTCCTGCCCCACTTTTTGCAGGGTCAGATCAAGCGCACTGCCCTCAATCTCGACTTTGGTAACACGTGTAGAAAGACGGAATTTGAGACCGAGTTTTTCAAGCGACCGCTGAAACTGGCGACCAAGCCCACGATCAAACCCGGGGGCAATATGATCACCATATTCGATGATCGTGACCTCGCTCCCCAGCCGCTTCCAGACGCTGCCAAGCTCAAGACCAATTACCCCTGCGCCAATCACGGCCAGACGTTTGGGAACAGCTTCGAGCGAGAGGGCACCAGTCGAGGAAACAACGCGTTTTTCGTCAAAATCGACACCAGGCAATGCGACCGGGGCGCTGCCGGTTGCGATGACGATCGATTTCGCTGTTACCCTCTCGCCATTGATCGAAAGGTCATGCGGTCCGGTCAGTTTGGCCTCGCCAACCCTGAATGTCACATTGTTCTTGCGGAAGAGATAACCGATACCCTTGACAGTATCACCAACCACCCGCTCCTTGCGGGCCATCATCTGCCCCAGATTGAGTTTGGGCGTCACATTATCAATGCCCAGAGCAGAAAATTCGGTCTCAGCCTCATGCAGACGCTCCGAGCTGTGCAGGAGTGCCTTGGAGGGAATACAGCCAACATTGAGGCAGGTGCCACCCGGTGTCTCACGCCGGTCGACACAAAGTACTTTCAGGCCCCGTTGCGCGGCCTTGAGCGCACAGACATAACCGCCAGGGCCAGCGCCGATGACGGCCAGATCAAATTCATGGGTCTCAGACATGGCGGTCTCCTTCGTATCAGACATCAAGCAGCAGACGACGCGGGTCTTCAACATATTGCTTGATCCTTACCAGGAAGCTCACGGCCTCCCGGCCATCGACCATGCGATGATCGTAGGAAAGCGCCACATACATCATCGGTCGGATCACAACCTGACCATCGACGGCAACCGGACGATCCTGAATGGCATGCATGCCCAGAATAGCTGATTGCGGCGGATTCAGGATCGGGGTGGAGAGGAGTGAACCAAACACACCGCCATTGGTGATCGAGAAGGTACCACGCGACAATTCATCGAGTTTGAGTGTACCCGCACGGGCACGAGCACCGTAATCGCTGATGTGACGTTCCAGCTCGGCAAAGCTCATCTGGTCGGCATCATGCAGTACCGGCACAACAAGACCGCGTTCACTACCTACGGCAATGCCCAGATTGACAAAACGACGATAGAGAATGTCATCGCCATCAATCGTGGCATTGATGGCAGGAAATTCCTGCAAGGCCCTAATACAGGCACGAGCAAATATCGACATGAAGCCGAGCTTCACGCCATGTTTCTTTTCGAATACCTCGCGATATTCCGCGCGCAGGGCTTTGGCTGCGCTCATATCCACTTCGTTGAAAGTAGTCAGGATCGCAGCCGTATTCTGGGCATCCTTCAGACGACGCGCGATAGTCTGGCGCAAACGTGTCATCGGAATACGCTGCTCGCGGGCATCCTGCTCGTTCTTGCCCAGCAAGGTGGCAAGCGCGGTGGCGACGGCCGGTGAGGAAGCAGGCCCCTCATGCCCAAGCTGCGACGTCGGAGCAGCTGACGCAGAAGAGGCTACAGCACGGGGCTGATTCATCTGACCGATGACATCTCCCTTTGTGATACGCCCATCAAGACCGCTCCCCTGAGCAATGACTCCGGGATCGATGCGTTCTTCTGTCATCAGACGCGAGGCTGCAGGCATGGGCTCGCGCGCCGTCGCAGCCGACTGTGACGGCGCTGAAGAAGCTGAAGGTACTTTGGGTGTATCAGCCTTGGCTGGTTCCGCCTCTGTCCGCGCCGTACCGTTGGGGTCCAGTGTGCCAAGCACACTACCCACGGCCACTTCAGCCCCGACTGCTACAAGCTCATTGCCTAGAATACCGGCTTGCGGTGCAGGCACTTCCACGCTGATCTTGTCGGTTTCCAGCTCGACAACAGGCTCATCTGCTGCCACTGCCTGCCCGGGTTGCTTGAGCCAGCGGGTGATCGTCGCCGAGGTGACACTTTCACCGAGAACCGGAACCCTAATCTCGACCGACATCATCTCTCCCTTTGCCCGTTAAGGACTTCTGTCGCGCACCATGTCACGCGACCATAGACAGGAACAAACCCCATGCCTACTCCAGCCGCAGCACGGTCTGAACCCTAAAATAGGGACCATAAAGGCTATTTGTCAGGGTTTGTGCGGGATAGCTCTCTGAGCCATGCAATATTTCACCCGATTGTGACGCGACTTTCTCTGGAGCCAGGGTCTTTCATTGCTGGTGCAAGCCCCTCAAATGACGGATCTCCACCGTTCTCGGGCCGGGAACACCTCCTGACGTCATACCCGGCCGCACAAGACGCAGCCATAATGAAAGACCTGCCTCCATGTATCTCGGCATTGATCTCGGCACTTCGGGCATCAAAGCGGTTCTGGTTGACCAGAACCAGAACGTGATTGCTGCCCATACAGAAAAACTGGGGGTGAGCCGCCCTTATCCGGGATGGAGCGAGCAGGACCCGGATGACTGGTACGATGCAACCCTTCGTGCACTTGATGCCCTGCACCAAAGCCACCCCGAGGCACTCGCCTCAGTGCGCGGCATCGGCCTCTCGGGACAGCAACATGGTGCCGTTCTGCTTGATGAAAACGGTACCGTGCTACGCCCTTGCCTGCTCTGGAACGACACACGGGCAGAATCGGAATGCTCGCTTTTCGAGCATCGCTTTCCGCTCTGTCGCCAGATCACGGGCAATATTGCCATGCCAGGCTTTACCGCGCCTAAAGTCATGTGGGTCGCCCGGCACGAACCTGAGGTTTTCGCCAAAGTCACACATGTCGTCCTTCCGAAAGCCTGGCTGCGCTTTCGCATGACTGGCTCGCTGATCGAGGATATGTCGGATGCTTCAGGGTCTCTCTGGCTCGATACAGGGCGTCGGCTCTGGTCGGATGCCGCTCTAGAAGCCTCAAATCTCCGCCTGGCTGCCATGCCTGCTCTTTGTGAGGGAACAGATGCAGCCGGCAGACTCAGTACCGATCTGACAACACGATGGGGCATGAAAGAGGCGCCTGTCTTTGCCGGTGGCGCAGGCGATAACGCTGCCGGGGCCGTTGGCCTTGGTGCCATTCATACAGGCGATGCCTTTCTCTCTCTTGGCACGTCAGGTGTCGTATGGGTAACGACTGATTCCTTCCATCCCGGTGGCAACCACGCCATTCATTCCTTCTGTCATGCTGTTCCCAACCAATGGCATCAGATGGGTGTCACCCTCTCTGCCGCTGCGTCTCTCGCCTGGTGGTCAAGAGTGACCGGCATGGATGAGAAAACCCTGCTTGCCGAACTGCCTGAGAGTCCGGAAGGCCCATCTCCCGTTCTTTTCGCCCCCTATCTCTCAGGCGAGCGCACCCCGCATAATGACGGCACCATTCGCGGCGGGTTTGTCGGCCTGTCCCAGGACACCACCAGGGCTCAGATGACACAGGCTGTGCTCGAAGGGGTCGCCTTTTCTTTTCGCGATGCGCTGGAAGGCCTGGCCGAATCAGGCACAGTCATTACCGAGGCTGATGTGATTGGCGGTGGGTCACGCAGCCCGCTCTGGACATCAATTCTCGCTAATGTATTGGGTATCACCCTTCATCGTCTGGCCAATGGAGAACAGGGCGGCGCTTTTGGGGCGGCTCGTCTGGCGCGTATCGCCGTCACTGGCGAAGACGTCAGTGCTGTCTGCCTGCCACCGGAACGTGTCGCCTCAATCATGCCCGATGATCGACTGAGCGGCCCCTATCGTCAGGCTTATGCCCGTTACCGTGCACTCTACCCTGCCCTGAAATCCATTCCATGAATTGAGATCCGGAGATGCTGTCCATTCCTTCTGGCATGGGAGATCATGATGACAGGACTGGCCTCTGCATAAGCTGCCGGTGGCTGCATTCTCCGATTTTCACTAGGCTTCTATCTTGTCGAGGAAACGCTTCCTGAGCAGCTCACTGGCGTCTCCTCACTGGCCCGGACCAAATCGTTTCACGACTTTGATCTCGTCATGAGCCTGAGCGGTTGTATTGCAGTAGTTCGACAAGAAAAAGGCTGAAGGCTGTCAAGGACAAAGCACAGCCTACCCAGCCAACGGATGTCCAGCCCAGTCCTGCGGTGATTGCCAGGCCGCCCAGCCATGGCCCCAGGGCATTGGCAATATTGAACGCGCTATGGCTCAAGGCGACAGCAAGATTTTTTCCTTCTTTCGCAATGGAAAGGAGATGGGCTGAGACAACAGCAGAAAGCCCTCCGCTTGCACCGATGAGAAAGATATCAAGTCCAAGCGTGATCAGGGATCGTGTGGAAAATGGGAAAAGAGAAGTCGATACGGCACCAAGTATCAGAACGCCGCCAAGCGTGGGTATCATTTTCCTATCTGCAAGGTGAGAACAGATAGACGTGCCAATGGTCAGACCAAGGCCAAAAACAGCCAGCATCAAGGGAATGAATGCCGGATTTGCATGGGTAACCACGATCATGATCGATGCGAGATAGGTATAAACGCAAAACAGGCTCCCAAAACCGATGCCACCAATCGCCAGGATCAGGCAGACGCGTCTGTTTCGCAGGGCGCGCATCTCCTGACGCAGACTGGTCTGCTCAATATCGGAACTCTGCGGAATAAATCGCCAGAGCAGCCATGTGGTCAGACAGGAAAGAACCGCGATCAGGCCGAAGGCAACGCGCCATCCGAATATCTGGGCCAGCATATTGGCCAGCGGCACCCCTGCGATCGTTGCGCTTGTCAGGCCAAGAAAAACACGCCCCACAGCTGAGGCCTGCTTTTCCGGAGCGACCAGAGAGGCAGCTACGAGACTGGCGGTGCTGAAATAGGCGCCATGAGGAAGCCCGGTCAGAAAACGGAACAGAAAAAGACTGGTCGCGCCGGGTGCCAACGCGCTCAATGTATTGCCGATCGTATAAAATAGCATCGTGGCAATCAGGGTCGAACGATGTGGCCGACCAGCGCTGACAAGAGCAATGAGAGGCGCGCCTATACAGACACCAAGGGCATAGAACACGACTGACCATCCCGCCTGCGGGTCGCTCAATGCAAAACGATGTGCGATGAGAGGAACGAGGCTCATTGCTGCAAATTCGGCCGTACCGATCGCAAAGGCACCGAGCCCGATGATCAGAAAAAGCCATGGAGACGCCTTGGCGGGATGGTCTGTCTCCATCAGGTCTGATGTGGTGCTCATGACGTTACTCCCCTCTGCTCGTTCCGATCGGTCACAATTTGCGCTTAAGCCAGAAGGATATGAATTAACGGTCCAGTCTTTCTGTGTTCTCTCTGGGTTTCCCGGGCGGGATCTGCACGACAAGACGATCCAGAAAAGAGAAAATCCGGGCATTCATGCTCTTGTAGTCGTGACTTCGCAGTGTTGCCGGCTTCTGCACGAATGGCCGGTCAGCCAGCGCATGCAGTTCTGCTTGCGACGCGGCAATAAGCTGCTCGATCAGCTCAGGGGTAAATTCCAGATGACACTGAAAGCCGAAGACGAGGGGCGCATACTGGACGATCTGCCGCGGGCAGCCCTTGCTGGTGGCCATGACTATCGCCCGGGGTGTCAGGCCGGGCATGTCGTTATGCCAGTGTCCGACATCGAGAACAGGTTCGAACGCGGTAAACAGGGCACTCTCACGACCTGCTTCGGTCAGGGTAATCGGATATTTGCCAATCTCGGGCTCCGGGCTGCGCTCGTGAGGCGCCCCCAGTGCGGCACCGATCAGCTGTGCGCCCAGACAGATCCCGATTACCGCTTTTCCTGCCGTGATCGCATCACGGATCAGTGTCTGCTCTGCAACAGAGTTGAAATGAGAACATTCTTCTTGCGTGGTTGACGGGGATTGTGGGCCGCCCATCACGATCAGCATATCGATCCCCTCAAGGGACGAAGGCAATGGCTCATTCTCATGGAGACGGGATATCGCTGTCTTGTGGCCGTGCTGAAGCGCCCAGGAGATCAGCGCTCCAGGGCCTTCGAACGACTCATGAACGATGAAATGTATCTTCAATGTCGTTTTCCTCATCGAGAGGCCTGTGGTGTCGTCAGGGAAAAGGGCGCTTAGTTCATGCTGTGACGGGTAATTGCCTGCTCGAGTAATGCCCGGTCTTCATCGCTCACCCCGTGCAGAGGGAGGGGCAGATTGTCTCGGTCGGTGAGACCGAGAATGGACGCTGCAGCAGAAATCGGGCGGATACTGCCGCCATATCGGCAGGAGATATCCCAGAAGCTTCTAAACTGCTCTGAAAGACGTGAAAGCTGTGCATCATCGCCGGTAAGGGCCGCCTGCATCAGCCCCTTGGCTTTTTGCGGAAATAGCCCTCCCCATTCAGAGTACCATATTTTCGCACCCGCCCTGATACCTTCGGACAGTGTATCGTCGCCGCTCGCGCCAATTGCCGTAGTCGAGGGCAGTGTCTGTGCCAGACGTGCAATACGCTGCGCGGCTTCTTTCCGGTTGGGCCATCCGCTTGGGACCTTGATCGAACCGATATGAGACAGAGCGCAGATCCTGGCATAAAGCATGTCGGAAAACGCAAAACGACTGATCACAGGCGAATCATAAATAATAACCGGAACCGAAACGTTTTGACTGACCGATCTGAAGAGCGAAAAAACCTCCTCTTCCCGAAGACCGTGATAGGAGACGATCGGCAGAAGCAAGGCACTGATGCCGATGGTCTGCAGATGTTCGGCCAGAGTCAGGACATCGCGCGTGCGAAAGGCACCGATGCTGGCAATGACTGGCGTTTCCTGCGCACAACTCACAGCGACACGGGCAATTTCCAAGCGCTCGTGAAATGTCAGATAGGGATAATTCCCCGTCGATCCCTCGACGCCGATAGAATCGACGCCTGCATCGACAAGGCGCCTGATCAGACGTTCAAAACCGGGCTGATCGACGCCTTTTTCGTTCATGGGAGTTATTGGAAATGCGCTCACGCCGGAAAACTTCATGATACCCTAAATCTTCTGCCATCTCAGTCGTGAGCAATGCATCACAGAGACCGGACCGGAAAAAGATCCGGTTTCGAGAAAATGACTAGGCCGGTTTTGCACAATCATCCGCCCAGCCTCTTGCATTCAAAAGGGATGACAGCTGCTGTAATCAGAATTCTGTAAAAATAGATTATTGCATTAATGCGATGGTTTCGACTTATCCATTATACTCACAGCTCTGGATATTTCGCGCATATCAAGATGCGCATAGCCGAATCTGAAACAGTTAGGATCACCGCCGGATTCGATAAAGAAACGATCGCCGGTTTCTATCTGCAGGCCGGCCTCTCTTGCAGCAGCCGCCCAGGCAACCGCATCTATACGCGTATCTGTTCTCATCCAGACTGCCAGCCCTCCCGCAGGGACAGTAAATGTCACTGCATCTGCAAGTCTGCTGCCGATCTCCTCCAGCAGAAAATCGCGCCGCTCGGCATAGATACGTCTTGCCTTGCGGGCATGGCGCCCAAGGACACCATTACGGATCATCAGCGCCATAGCCTGTTCCAGAGGCACATCGCCCTGGCGATCGATTGCTTTGCGCAACTCCGTCATACGACTCAGAATATCCGGAGGCGCAATGACATAACCCAGCCGCAGGGCCGGTATCGTCAGCTTGGAGAGTGACCCGATATGGATCAGCCTCTGGTCGGAGCCAGCTCTGGCTGCAAGTGGCAAAACCGGTGCACTGTCAAAACGATAGTCATGATCATAATCGTCTTCAATGATCAGAAGATCGTGCTTTCGTGCCAGTTCGAGCAGTTTGAGACGCCGTCCGGCCCCGAGCGTGACGGTAGTGGGATACTGGTGATGGGGCGTAACATAGACTGCCCTTATACCGGGATCCTGCCGCACCTCATGCGCCAGATGATCGACATCAAGCCCTTCTTCATCCACCGGAATGCCTATGATGCGGGCTCCCCCGGAACGGAAGCTCGCCCAGGCGAACGGATAACCGGGATTTTCAACCGCAATCCCGTCACCGGGAGAAAGCACCGCTGATGCAGCCAGAAACAGGCCCATCTGACTGCCATGCGTGATGAGAATGTCATCCGCTGAAACCGAGAGGCCTCTTGCATTCAGGAATTCTTCTGCAAGCGCTGCTCGCAGCATGGTTGCACCGTTTGGATCGGCGTAACCGCTGCTGGAAAAGAAATGCGGAGAGGTCAGAACTGTTCTGAAGGCACGTGCCAGTTCCACTCTCGGCATGAGGCGCGGATCCGGTGTCCCGTCCGTTATGGTCAGGAGACAAGAAGGAGGCGCTACATGTCGGGAATTGAGCATCGGGGAATGAAAAGATCTGCTTTCGTCCCGCATCACGTCCGGGAGATCTTCCGCCACGAATGTTCCGCGGGATGAATGGGCAACCAGCCAACCCTGCATGATCAACTCATGATAGGCGGCATCGACCGTATTGCGATGCAGGCCAAGAGTGCGTGAAAGAGCCCGGGTTCCCGGCAGGATCTGTCCGGGCCTGAGGCGTCCGCGCTGGATCTCACGTATAAGGGATTCTGCCAGATCAAGGAAAATCGGCCGTGTCGGATCGCCGATCAGCTCGAGAGTAAGTTCGCGGCGTAATGACAAGACGATCAGCCTCCCTGTTCAGTCGCACTCTGCGCGCGAACCTTGCCCCTGGCATGACCCAGTCCAGATCTCGCCGGCAAACCATCGACTCATATTGCAGCAGGATCACAGACTTACCTCGTTTTATCGCCCCGCCTTGCGATATTTTTCAGGACTGCACCCATAGGTTTTCGAAAAAGCCTCACGAAAGGCACGTTCCGACAAATAGCCGATCTGTGAGGCAACGGCTTCTATCTTCATTCTCCGATCAGCTCGAAGCAGATCCGCAGCAAAGGCCATGCGCCAGGTCATCAGATGTTCCAGCGGAGTAGCACCAACCTGCTTTCTGAAATGATCGGCAAAGGCCGATCGTGACATGCCGACTGCTCGGGCAATCTGGGCCACAGTATGCACGACAGACAGATCAGCGTGCATGATTCTGAGCGCCTTGTGAATTCTGGGATCGGCCATGGCTCTGAGCCAGCCTGGACCAAGCCGGACATGATCGCTTGCGGCACGCCTGAGCGTACGTATCATCAGTATTTCTGCAAGCCGGTCCACCGTACTTGTCGCGCCGGCCTCATCACGCGCAATCTCGTCACGCATCATGGCCCTGACCTGACAGGACAGACTGTCTGCCTGAAGTGAGGGCACATGCAGGATCGGCGGCAACTCACGAAAAAGCAAAGGAGCCTCGGCCGTTAACAGCGTGAAGCACCCAACGACCAGAGAAACCCGTTCTCCAGTATTTTCGCAATATTCAATGGCTCTTTCCTCTTCCCATTGAGCAAGCTGACGCGCTGTCAGTGGTGTCGTAAAAGCAATTTCGGTATCGCTGCGCAGATGAAACCGGGATGGCGCAGGAAAGAAGAGAAAATCTCCCTCATTCAAGCCAATCAGTTGCCCGTCACGCCGCGCACTATCCTGGTCATCATCCTGATTGATCCAGCAACGCCCCTCCATCACGGCGATAAAGACGGCATGCTGTTCCGGAAAAGCCAGACCATAACGACCCGTCAGGGTGATGCGCCCCCAGACTTCGCCCTGAGTTCTCAGCGACGACAGAACCCTGTCCAGAAGATCCATGTATCCCAGGCTCCATTCTACCGCGCAGACAAGCCGATAACCGGCGCTTTCAGCCGGAAATATGGACCAGAGCGGATATATGCTCCAGCTCTTATGGATAAGATGTTCTCATCACAAGAGGACGACATGACAGGCAATCCGTCGATCCGTGCTGCCGGATCGAAGAGCCAGTCATGGCGCCCGAAACGGGAGCACCTTCATCATGCAAACGCTTTATCGCCGGATCGACAAGGCAATGGCCACGATCAGGGTTTATACGGATCGTTTCTGTTGCAGCATCCTCAATGAGCAGGGGCAGGAAATCCTGTTTTTCAGGAGCCGTGAAATCCTGCCCTGCAACGAGGGTCTCAGTCGCGCAAAGGCTGTAACTGCTCACGCCTTCCAGTGCGACACGCAGACATTTTCCGACCTGCCACAGATTACAGCGGCCATCAGGGACATACGTTACTGTTTTCTCGCAGGCGGAATCGTCTCGCCCGGCAGAACCGGAGAAACACTGTTCATCGGTTTGTCGAGTGACAAGCCGGAGATTGATCATCTTGCTGCACAAGCTGCTGCACAGGCCCTCGCTTCCACGGAGATCTCGTCATGACCAGTATTCTGATTACAGGCGCCGGCACCGGTTTCGGACGACTGCTCGCTTTCTCACTCGCCCGACGCGGCCATGCCGTGCATGCCGGAGTTGAAATCACCTCCCAGATCGGGGTCTTGCGTCAGGAAGCGCAGGCGCAGGGACTGGCACTCAACGTCTCAAAACTCGACATCACTTCTCCTCGTGACCGGGCGCATGTCTTACGGGAAGATTTTGACATCCTCGTCAATAATGCCGGGATCGGTCAGGGCGGCTCGCTGGCGGATATGCCTGATGATGTGCTGCGCCACCAATATGAGGTCAACTTCTTTGCAACGGTCGCCCTGACGCGGGAATATCTCCACGCCCGCAGAAACAGCGGGGCTACGCGGGTGATCTTCATGTCATCCATCGGAGGCATTCTTACCGTTCCCTTCGCTGGCGCCTATTGCGGGTCGAAGCATGCACTCGAAACGGTTGCGCAATCAATGCATCTGGAATTTGCCGAACGGGATGTGACGATCGCCACTATCAATCCCGGCCCTTACCAGACAAACTTCAACGATCTGATTATGGAAGGGCCACGCTACTGGCAGAGCGACAGGGATCTCTTCGATCATAGCAAGCTCACTTTCGACATGCCGCAATACAAGGACGATCAGGATGTCGAAACCATGGCCGATATCACGCTCGATCCCCGATCACGGTTCCGCAATATCCTGCCACGCGAGCTGGAACAGCATATTCGCGAACAGGAACAGGCCATCTGGAACTGGTAATGGTAATGGTAATGGTAATGGTAATGGTAATGGTAATGGTACGTTTCTGGCCCCGGATGCCATATCGGGGCCAAATATCTGTCGCAGATACAGGCATGCAGGACATAGGCTATGCGCTTCTGAAGCCTGAAAGCGACAGGTCATCCGCCATCCAGAACTGTCCTTGCTCTAATGGCATTTTTACGGTGGGAAGAACTTTTCCCTGGTATGCGCCCCTTTTCGGAAAGCTGGGTCGAATCCCGTCATGACAGCTACCTAGTGGGCTCCCGGTGTCGTGATTCTTGCGATGAACGCCATTACCACGGACAGACCGCCATTTTCGATCAGGGTCGAATGCGTGCCATGCTGGGTTGTCCATATCTGCTTGGGCTCGGGCGCAGCCTTGAAGACACTCAGACTTTGCGCAGGAGGTACCGTACCATCGCGCAAGGTACGCATGACAAGAAGCGGCATTTTCAGACCCGCGATACGCCCAAGCGTATCGAAGCGGTTTCGCAGAAGAAGGCGAACCGGCATATAGGGATAACGTGAGGCAGCCACATCGGCGATACTTGTATAGGGGGCGTCGAGTACGAGCCCGGCCGCCGGAAATGCGAGCGCCGTGCGCACCGCAACATTCGTTCCCAGTGATTCCCCGTAAAGGACGATCTGCCCCGGCGCGATATCCTGCCCGTGCAGGAAATTCATCGCGGCTTCTGCATCAAGAGCGAGGCCGTCTTCGCTCGGTTGCCCCGGATTGCCCGCATAACCACGATATTCGACCGCAAGCAAACCGGTTTCACCCTGAGCCATCAGGGCGAAGCGATGCGCACGGCTGGCAATTGATCCGGCATTACCGTGAAGATAGAGCAATACAGGCCCATGATCTGCAGGCGGACGGTAATAAGCCTTGAGATCCAGATTATCCCTTGTATGCAGCACCACCATACGAGCGCCGGGAATAAGCGCCGCAGGATCGTCTAGCGGCGTCGCTTCTGCGGGAAAAACCAGACGATCCTGCCGGATATAGAGAAAGCCCGCAGCAAACAGATAAACCACGATGACACAGGCCAATATAATCGCAGCATATCTGATCACGGCTCAGCCTCTCTCGGAACGATTATCGAACAGGGACGTAGTCAGACGGATGTGACCTTCCGTAATCCGTTTGTCGAGAGTCGGCTCAATGAAATATTTATGGCCTCTTTCATTTCTGATGGCTTTTTCCTCAATTGCCACGCTGTCCCATGCTGCCGAAAAAAAACCTGAAAAACCTTTGCGAAGCTACCAGCACCTCTGGACCGATAATAAAGGTGTCAGCCATATAGCGCGCTGCCCTGTCTCGAATTTCTTTCTCAAAAGCATGTCGCCCCCTGCAGGGCCGCAATGGCAGAATCCCATGGCGCCACAGACAGCGACACTCATGATGACAGTCCAGCCCAGACACTGGAACGGCGCCTGGCATCCTGATCCAAAGCCACAATGGATCATCCCGCTCAAGGGACGGTGGTGGGTACGCGCCATGGATGGTACGCGTGTGGAAATGGGACCAGGTGATATTCTTTTTGGCGAAGACCAGAACGTCAGACCTATGGAAGACGGTCCTTACGCAGGCAAGAAAGGCCATGATGCCGGAAATGTCGGTGATGATGAGGTGACACTTCTTGTTATCCAGTCTGCCAACCCGCCTGAACCCAACAAACCCTGCCGCTATTACTGAACCTTCCTGCCCAAGACTGCGATCGCATCGCAGGCTTTGTCATGGCATCATGATGCCATGACAAAGCGCGTGATCACTTCCATAGATGTCGCCCGTCTGGCAGGCGTATCGCAATCAGCTGTTTCCAGAGCGTTTTCTGCAACGGCGAGCATTGCGCCAGCCACCAGGGAACGCGTTCTCAGGGCGGCCGAGGCCCTGAATTATCGCCCTAACCGCATTCCCTCGATCATGCTGACGGGGCGCTCGGGAATGATCGGCATCATTGTCGGCGGAATGCGCAATCCGCTTTACGGCACGGCTCTGGAGCATCTGTCCTCCGGCCTGCATGATGCCGGATTTCAGGTCCTGCTTGTTCAGGTTGTTGATTCTGTAACCCTTGATGCGGCATTGGGGCAGCTTGCCGGGTATCGTGTCGATGCCCTGATAACAGCGCTTGCCATAGGCTCGGAAGAGACTGCTTCTGCACTCTCTGCTCTTTCTATCCCGATCATCGCCTTCAATTCCGTTATGACAGGACCTGGCATCTCGTCCATACAATCAAATAATCGGGAATCCGGTCGCCGCGTTGCAGAGATGATGGTGACAAGGGGTGTCCAGCGACCGTTCTGGCTCGCCGGCCCCAGCCAGAACGCTGCATCCCGGGCCAGGGGAGAAGGATTTGTCGAAGGCTGTGCCATGGCTAGCATGCATGTCACCACCCTTGAAGGGGACGACACCTATGAGAGCGGTTTTCAGGCAATGAAACAGAGCCTGCAGATGGGCCACCGTCCCGATGGGCTTTTCTCCAGTAATGATCTCATGGGGTGTGGCGTACTCGATGCCCTGGGTGAGAACGGTGGTCTCTCCTGCCCAGAGGATGTGATGGTGATCGGATATGACAATATTCCGCAATCCGCCTGGCAGGCCTATCAGCTCAGCAGTTTCGACCAGCGTTCTGATGCCATGGCAGCAGCAGCACTGGACATACTGGGTCATGCCTTCGCTCGTCCCGATGAGCTGCCGTCGGAAACCATCATGATCGAGGCGAGCCTGGTCCTCAGGCGCAGTACGGAAAAACCGGCACGTCCTTCGGCCTGAAACAGGACCGGAACGCAACCATTGTCTGCTCTGACTCTTTGTTGCATAGCAATGCAACATCAAGGGATCGTGCTTGTGCACCTTGGAGGCCCCGTATGACAGATCGTTCTTTCCGCTCCATACTGACAGGGTCATTCTCAACGCCCTGTGCTGAAAATCCGACGGTCGTGATGATGGAAGCCGGTTATGCAAAGGCCGGAATTGACGCCCGCTATATCAATTGCGACGTCAAACCCGACCATCTCGCCGATGCCATCGCAGGTGCAAAGGCCATGGAATGGGCCGGTTTCAATTGCTCAATACCTCATAAAATCGCTGTTATTGAGCATCTCGACGACCTGGCTGAATCCGCGAGGATAATCGGCGCGGTCAATTGCGTTCAGATTCGCGACGGCAAGCTGACCGGCAATAATACCGACGGCAAAGGTTTTCTTGCCTCGCTACGCAAGCTGACCGACCCGAAGGATAAGACTGTTTTCCTTCTTGGTGCCGGTGGCGCCGCCCGTGCCATTGCGGTCGAGCTTGCCCTTGCAGGCGCATGCCACATCACCATTGCCAATCGCAGCATCGAAAAGGCGCAGGCTATTGCCGATCTCCTGGCAAAAAACACCCGATGCAGCGCGGATGCCCAGGCATGGCCTGAAGGACTCCATATCCCCGAGGGAACTGACATCCTTATCAACGCGACATCAATCGGACTCGGCGACCGGGATGCCCTCCCCCCGATCGAGACTGACTCATTGGGTAATGCCACCATCGTCGCCGATGTCATTCCCAACCCACCCATGACGAAACTGTTGCGCGAAGCAAAGGCGCAAGGGTGCAAAACACTCGATGGGCTTGGCATGCTGGTCAATCAAGGCATCATCGGGGCCGAACTGGTGGTAGGCGCCACGCTTTCCGCCGAGATCATGGAAAAAACTCTCGCTGATATCTTTGGTGTGCAGGACTGACCGCATGACCACAACAGGGCGCCAGCCAGGTTCGGGCTGGCGCCCTGTTCCTACATGTCACGATGCGGCATCTCGCGTTTCTCGGCAGCACGACGCCAAAAATTGCACAGTACCATGCCGAGAATACCGGCAAGCATGCCAAAGGCGGTCGAGCTCAGCTTTGTCGGCGGGAGCAACGCCATGAGAATGCCGCTTGACCCACCAATGGCAAAAGCCATCGTACCAAGCAGAGCGGAAGCCGCTCCTGCCTGATGGCCGTGATGGGTAAGCGCCAGCACGTTTGCATTCGGACCAATGAACCCGAGAGTGAAAGTGGTGGTGATAATAAGCGCACAGAGCGGCCAGGGGTCATTCTGCCCGACGATATGACTCGCACTGACCGCCAGCAGGATCAGCCCGGAAACCAGACAGGCCAGAAGACCTGCCTGCATGACGGAGGTGAATTTGAAGCGATGCGACAGACGCCCGTTGATCTGCGTCGCCAGAATGAACCCGCCTGCATTGATACCGAAGAAGATTGCAAAGGCGCGTGGCGTGAAGCCCAGCAGATGCTCGAACAGAAGCGGTGCATTGGAAAGATAGGCGAACATCACAAACGTACTGAAACTTGAGAGTGTGGCCGAAGACATGAAAACCGGCTCACGCACCAGACTGATATAGCGCCGCAGGATTTCGATGGGGGGCAAGGCGTAGCGTTTTTCTTCCGGCAGTGTCTCGGGCATGACCATCAGCCAGAGCCCTGCCAGAAGGGCGGCAGCCACGGCACCCGCCCAGAAAATCAGTCGCCAGCTTCCGAATGCGAGAAAGACACTTCCCAGGCTTGGCGCCAGAATGGGACCGACCCCGAAAACAAGGGTCAGCTGGGACATCAGTCTTACCGCCTCATGACCAGTTGCCACGTCACGCACAATGGCGCGCGGAATCACACTCGTAATGGCGCCACCCAGAGCAGCAACCAGACGCAACAGACAGAATGACCAGTAAGATGTCGTTGTGGCCAGTGCGATCGTGGCCAGAACATAAATGGCGAGCCCCACCACCATGGGCTTGTGTCGTCCGAAACGATCGGAAAGCGGCCCCAGACAGAATTGTCCGATCGCGAGGCCGATGAACCAGGCTGCCAGTGTAAGCTGTGCCGAGCCGGGCCCCTGCCCGAGATCGCGCTCAAGCTGAGGAAAAGCAGGCAGATACATATCGGTCGAAATCGGACCGATAGTACTGACAAGTCCGAGCAGAATGATCTGTCCGGTCGAAAACCGTATGGCAGGATGAGGCGAAGAGGTCAGCACGAGAGAACCAGGTCCAATCAGTCTTGTCCATCGAGACACGAAAACATGCCGAACGCGCATGGCACACGCTGGTCATCACCCGGAAAAGAGCGGAGCCCGGTTTCTCAGGGGGAGTCGTGTCTGTCAGACATATAAATCCTTTCTCCTCCTCCCCTGCCCGAAAGGCAACTGGCGTTTTTGCCCTGACCTTCCATGCACCCTGCTTATAACGGGTTTGTGTGGCGCCTTCTTTCCGCAGCCAAGCGTGTCGGACCCCGCCCCCGATGACAGAGCTCTCTCGACAACGCGACCGTATATGAACACCTGTCAGTATCGATGCGCCTCATTATGGATTTCAAAACTCGGCCATCCACAGTTTCGATTATATACTAGAAATTTATGATCTTATGTTAATTTCTCAATGTATTATATGTATTTTACATTTTTTTACTTTAAAAAATGAAAATATTATTCAGTAAGCTTTATATAATGAAAATATTCACACCCACCATTGCGGCAATCATAATAGCTATTACAGGAGTGTCGGGCCATGCACGGGCCAATCATTTACCCCACTGTACCAATTCTCAGGAAGTTCTTTCCGGCACCCGACTGACTATCGGTAATGCTGAAGGATATTTCGATTGGGAAAGCACACATGAGTTCTTCAGATTCAGGCCCGTCTTCCACCTCGATTTCGAATCCTGCATTCCCGATATTGTGTCGATCAATGCTGGCATATTTGTCACGCGCGACCAGCAGGTCTTCGAACTCAACCCGCAAGGATTAGTACATCGAGGGATCGGCAGGGCCTTCAATCCCGCATTCGATGATCACAGTGAAAAGAGGCGTTGCGATCATCTCTCGACAACAGCCGATATCTGGCTTGAGCGCAGTGCCGACAACGCCATTCTTTTCATCAAAAATCATCGGTCGGCCATGCAGCGCATTCCGCTTGTTATCTCCAGAACAAAACCAGTGCAGAGATTCGCGTTTCTCCCCTCACCCGACTCTCCATCGGGCCTCGTCAGTCTGATGATCGACAGACGCACCGGCTTTGATTTTATCATGTTCGATGTCTGGCATCTACCAGAGCAGCCAGGCCCTGGCCCAGCGCATGCGCAGTAAACCAGACAGACCTTCATCCGCTTTACATCCCGCAAGCTTTATCCCGCGCCCGGTTTGGGCTACGCCGTGCACGAAGAGAGTTCGCACAGGATTGAAGATTACATGCGCATAGCGATGATTGGCGGCGGTTATGTCGGACTGGTTTCCGGCGCCTGTTTTGCAGAATTCGGCACCGAGGTCGTCATTGTCGAGGCCGATCATGACAAGCTCGCTGCGCTCAAGGCTGGGTCGATCCCTATCTACGAGCCGGGTCTCGACAAGATCGTCTCAACCAATGTCACGGCAGGACGACTGAGCTTTACCGATGCGCTGGCAAGCGCGATTGATGATGTCGATGCCGTGTTTATAGCCGTGGGCACACCAACACGCCGTGGCGACGGTCATGCCGATCTGACCTATGTCTATGAAGCAACCCGTCAGATTGCCCGCCATGCCCGCAAAAATCTTCTGGTGGTCACAAAATCGACCGTGCCCGTTGGCACCGGTCGCGAAGTAGCGCGGATTCTGCGCGAAGAACGTCCCGATCTCTCTTTTGGTGTAGCATCAAACCCGGAATTCCTCCGTGAAGGCAATGCCATCGGCGACTTTATGCGTCCTGACCGCGTGATCATCGGCATTGACGATACCGCCGCCGATGGGGGCGCCCAGGCTCGCGCCCTGATGCACCAGCTCTATCGCCCGCTCTATCTCATCGAGACCCCCATTGTCATGACAGGGCTCGAGACAGCAGAACTGACCAAATATGCCGCCAATGCTTTTCTGGCGATGAAAGTAACCTTCATCAACGAAATGGCGGATCTTTGCGAGAAAGTGGGTGGCAATATCCATGATGTGGCGCGCGGCATGGGACTGGATCAGCGTATCGGCCGCAAATTCCTGCATGCCGGACCGGGCTATGGCGGCTCGTGCTTTCCCAAGGATACACGTGCCCTGACTGCCATTGCCCGTGATGCAGGCAGCCCTTCCCTTCTGGTCGAGGCAACGGTTGCCATCAACGAAGCCCGCAAGTCCGCCATGGCCGAACGCGTGATCGCTCTCTGCGAGAGCTCGGTTCGGGACAAGACCATCGCCATTCTGGGTCTGACATTCAAACCCGATACCGATGACATGCGCGAGGCTTCCTCGCTTCCGCTGATTCATCGTCTGGTTGAGGAAGGCGCCATAATCCGCGCTTTTGACCCTGAGGGCATGAAAGCGGCTCGTCCCCTTCTGCCCGAAAGCGTGATCTATACAGGCTCTGCTCAGGAAGCCGCCACAGGGGCGGACGCGCTGGTTGTATTGACGGAATGGAACGAATTCCGTGCCATTGCGCCCGATAAACTGAAATCAGCCATGCGCGGCTCTGTCATCGCCGATTTCCGCAATATCTGGGATCCTGCTGCCTTGCGCACAGCTGGCTTCACCTACCGCTCAATCGGGCGTCCCTGAGGCTTCCGGGGTAAGCACCGGTAGGGCCTGAGATATCAGCCCTACCACGTCCGGATAATCACCGTTGCACCAGCTCTTGTTGTCCTGCCCAATCGGGCGAACAGCTTTCGGCTGGTGCCGGGACAGAATGGCTCAGTTCGCGCGGTTTGCCATGGCAGCAGCGCGGGCAGCGGCCTTTTCCTCCTCGGTCCAGACCTTGCGCTCGCGTATTTTGGGCGCCTTGATCTGCTTGACCGGTCCACCACCCAGGACAGGCGCACGTGCCGTGGAATGACGCGCCTTCTCGCAATGCCATTCATGATTTTCATGCACGGTCAGTGCACGGCCGATCGTGCGCTCGACATCATGCAGCCAGGCGCGCTGCTCGGCATCGCACAGGGTGATGGCCCGACCGCTCCGTCCTGCGCGACCTGTACGGCCAATACGATGAACATAGGCTTCAGGCAGGCTGGGCAGATCATGGTTAACCACATGGGTCACCGTATCGACGTCGATACCGCGCGCAGCGATATCCGTAGCCACCAGAACGCGTGCACGGCCCTCACGGAATGCTTCGAGCGCGCGCTCGCGCTGACCTTGCGACTTGTTGCCATGCAGGGCCTCGGCAGTGATGCCTGCTTCGGTAATGTGAGAGCAGACCTCGTTGGCGATGTTTTTCTGTAGCGTGAACACCACGGCCTGCCCGACATCGGGCGCACTCAGAAGCGACAGCAAAGCCGCCTTCTTGTGCCCTGCATCAAGGAACATGACCGTCTGCTCGATGCGATCAACCGTTGTGGAAGGCGGTGCGATTTCCACCTTTGCCGGATCACGCAAAAGACTGTCTACAAGAGCAGCAATCGATTTCGGCATGGTCGCCGAAAAAAGGATCGTGTGCCGTTCAGTCGGCGTAGCAGCGACAATCTGCTCGATAGGCTTGGCAAACCCCATATCGAGCATCTGGTCGGCCTCATCCAGCACCAATGCATCGAGGGTCGACAGATCGCAGAGCCCCTGCTCAACCAGATCCAGCAGACGGCCCGGCGCAGCAACGATAATGTCAACACCTTCTTTCAGTGCATTGACCTGATGAAACTGGCTGACACCGCCGAAAATCGTGGTAACGCTGAAGTTCAGATAACGGCCAAATGCCTCGAACCCGTCAGCAATCTGGCTGACGAGTTCGCGCGTCGGCGCCAGAACAAGCACGCGGGCACCATTCTTCGGTGCAGGGCGTGGATCAGCCGCCAGACGATGAAGAAGGGGCAGCGCAAAAGAAGCCGTCTTGCCTGTACCCGTCTGAGCCATTCCCAGCAGATCGCGACCCTGCAACAGCAGAGGGATTGATTGTGCCTGGATTGGCGTAGGTGCCTTGTAGCCAGCCTCGGCAAGAGCCTTGAGAACAGCAGGCGCCAAAGCAAGGTCGTCAAATGTCATGGTCATGATGAAAGAGCGCCTCCGGCGCATAAAACTGGTTGCGCCTTGGCGGGCATTCAGACTGTGGGAATGCCCTTTTGGGGGCGAATTGATTTCACGTCAACGTGAACACAAACGCGCGCCCTGATAGCGATTTATCGTGACCTCAAAAATGCGCTGGGGAAACACAACAAGCGCCGACGGGGCCTTTCTCAGAGCAGGAATGCCAGCTGGGTTTCAGGGGCAAAGATATGGTAACAGAACAGGCGCCTCAACCATTGTGATTGGCGTATTTTCCCATCTTTTGTGAACTTGTGCCATATCGGGTATGAGAGAAAGGCTATCTATCTGCAATGCCAGGGTTTGGCACGGTTTTTGCATGATAGTGTTCATGCACAGCCTTTCGCCTTTCTCAGCCTTGCAGATCAACCGCCCTTCGCGCATTGCGATCGGCAAGGCCGTGTTGCCGCAGCAAATGCCGGAACTGATAATAGGTCAGACCAAGAGCTTCAGCCGCCTGCTTCTGGTTGAAGCGAGTGTCGCGCAGAGCCATTTCGAGCAGACTTCGCTCATAGGCGCGCGTGACCTCAGTAAAATTGAAACCTGCGGGCAGGGTTTCAGGCGGAACGCCAGACAGGGCACCGGGCGCGACCTGAGAGGATGGAGCTTCACGCGCAGGCGGCGCAGCACGTTCAGGCTCGGGGGCCACGAGCGGTCGCAGCCAGTCGGGACCATTCCGGAACGGGTCGAACACGATGTCGTCGAGCGGTTTTTCGGGCCGCTCCATGCGGTAGACACTGCGCTCAACGACATTGCGCAACTCGCGCACATTGCCGGGCCATTCATAACGCATGAGACGGTCACGCGCGCGGTCGGAGAACCCGGCGAACACTTTGCGGCCAAGGCCTGCTGTCATACGGGTCGCGAAATGCTCGCACAGGATCAGGATATCCTCATGACGGGCACGGAGAGGCGGCAGCATCACTACATCAAAAGCAAGACGATCAAGCAGATCAGCACGAAAATCGCCTTTGCGCGCCATATCGGGCAGATCGGCATTGGTAGCGCCGATGATACGGACATCGACATGGATGGTCTCATTGCCGCCAACGCGTTCGAAGCTGCCATATTCGATCACGCGCAAAAGCTTTTCCTGAACGGCCATGGAGGCCGAGGCAATCTCGTCAAGAAAAAGCGTTCCACCATGGGCCTGCTCGAAGCGCGAGAGCCTGCGGCGCTGCGCGCCTGTAAAGGCACCCGCCTCATGACCGAACAGTTCGCTGTCGAGAAGGCTGTCCGGCAGAGCCGCGCAATTGAGCTTGATAACCGGCTTGTCCCAACGCGGCGAGAGAAGTGCCAGACGGGCGGCCACAAGCTCCTTGCCCGTCCCACGCTCACCGATGATCAGGGCCGGCCGATCAAGCGGAGCCAGACGCGAAATATGATCGAGCATCTCCAAAAAGGCAGGAGACTGTCCGATCGGTGTCGGGTTTTCTTCACTTCTGGGGGATCGTGCCATTTTATGGCCTGTCTCGCATCTCACGCCTCGGGAGCACCATGTTTCTTCCCGTATTGCGTCGCTGACAAGAGAAGCTGGTGTTCTCCTGCGATCATTTCCTGTTAAAATCGTTTCAGCAAAGAAAGAGCATCACAATGGGTATCTTTTCCCGCCTTGCGGATATCGTGAATTCCAACCTCAATTCCATACTGGCCAGCGCTGAAGACCCGGAAAAGATGATCCGGCTCATCATCCAGGAAATGGAAGACACACTGGTCGAGGTACGCAGCCAAGCCGTAAGCATGATCGCCGAGCGCAAGGGGCTGGAGCGCCGCGCTCGCGTCATGGTGCAGGAAGAGGATGAATGGCTGCGCAAGGCCGAGCTTGCCCTTACCCGCGATCGTGAGGATCTGGCCAAGGGCGCGCTCGCTGCCAAGGCAACCGTCGAACAGTCACGCAAGACGCTTGAGCAGCAGATCGCGCAGGTCAATGAGAGCCTCGATCAGCAGCATGACGATATAGGCAAACTGCAAGCCAAGCTGGCCGATGCGAAATCACGCGAGAAATCCCTTTCCCTGCGTCACAAGGCCGCGACCAACCGCATCAAGACGCGAGAGCGACTTTACGACACACGCGTCGAAAACGCCTTCAACCGTTTCGAACAGGTTGAGCGTGCGCTTGACGCGCTCGAGGGGAAAGCTGAATCCTACGAACTTGGCCGCGGTGCGGGTGCTACGCGCAAACCGAGCCTGCAGGAAGAACTGGCAGGGCTTGAGACAGATGTGGCCGTTGAGAACGAGCTTGAAGCCCTTCGCGCCAAGATCAGAAACCGCCAAGGATGAATAAAACCATGAAACGCGTTGAAAGTAGGGGTGACCGGTCATGAATCATGGTTCGAGTATTGATCTGGTTGGCCTTGCGGCTGTCGTCCTGTTCTTCGTGACCATCATGTATATCACGACAATACGTGCCCGCTCGCGCATGACGGCCAGCAAACTGCAGGAATCCGATCTGGCAGCACTCAACATGGCCCACGTGCAGGCTCGTCGGCTTGAGGAACGCGTGGACCAGCTGGAACGGATTCTTGATGAAGACGTCCCGGGATGGAGAACGCGGAGCTCCTCATGATGTTAGCCAGCCTGTTCACACGTCCTCCGCGTCGGATCGCTCTGGCGACACTGCTCTTTTCGGGCCTCACCATTGCCGCACCGGTTTACGCCGCACCGCAGGTTGTGGATGCCGAGGATCTGGATCTCAGCGTGCCCTGTCTCGGGCGCTTCGAGATTACGGTCGATCCGGCCATGAGCGATGGCGTATCGGTTGACAGCTCCTCGACGGGAGGGGCGCATCTCACCGTGCGCACAGGCAAGACACAGGGATCATCCAAGGTCCTGATCACGAGCAAGAGCTGCGCCCCTGCAGCAAAAGTCTCTATTCTGATCGCACCCAGTGTTGGCGTTCTGATTCATGACAGCCACGACACGCATATCGTGATCAACGGTACACTGGCCTCACTTGAAGCCAGTCTTGAAGCCGGACAACTTGATGCAGACACCATCCAGTCGCTTGATCTCAGCCTCCGTGGTACCGAACAGGTACATATCGCCCATCTCAACCGCGCCGCTCAGGTCGTTGAAACAGGCGCTTCGGGACTCGTTGTTGATCATGCCGATCTCGATGCGTTTTCAGCCCAGCTTTCTGAAACCAGTCACCTTGCCGTAACCGATGGACGCTTTGACGTCCTCACCCTCATGGTCGAAAACGCTGCAAGCGTCCGTCTTGGCGGAACAGTCAATACGGCAACGGTCTCGGCCAGCGGTACGGGGCTTGTCGCAATCCCGACAGTCAGCGGTGTATTGACGCGCACCGGCACCGTACAGGTCGGACCAGTCCCGGCTGGCGCACAAACGCCCGTTTCACCCCCTCCGACCGCAACTCAGCCGGCGTCGCCGCCCCGATCTGCGGATGCACAGGCACAAACAGGCCAGTCCCCGCCTGCACTGACGCAGGCACCCGCTGCGCCGGCCCCCCCTTCGGCGCCCGTCAAGCCGACAGTAACGTCGCCTACCATCCCGGAGACCGACGCGAAACAACAGGCGCCTGCCGCATCTTCTGTCCCGACTGTCCCGGAGCCCCCTTCGGCGCCCGGTCAAGGACAGTCCTTCGCTCCAGCACCTACTGCATCTGCGATTACCAATCCGACACCGTCACCCCAGTACGGATCGACGCAGAACGGACCCTCTTCAAATCCGGCTCCAGCGGCACCGACCACACCAAACGAACAGCCATCGGCTGGCGCGCCTGCGCGGAAGAACACCGCTGCCGTGAATATTCCTACGACACAGAACACGCCCACGGCAGAAAAAATGCAGCCTAATGCCTCTTCTGCGCAGACAGTGATTACCGTTCCGCCTCAGGCGGCAAAGGGAGATCCGGCAAGGTGATACGGCTAAGCCTGAGCCTCACGCTCGTCATCAGCACACTGCCGACACTCGCTCTCGCCAGCCCGGACACGCCTCAGGCGGCTCTGAAAGCGGCACCCTTCACCCTGATACTCAATGCGCCCTGCGCTTCGAGCATCACAATCGATGGGGTTCAGGGACAGGAAGGCGCGGTCCTGGTACAGGAGGACAGCCAGACGCAGGCCGGACTTTCCCTTACAACAGAAGGCAAGACCGCCCGCCTCGAAGGTCAGAGTTGCGACGCCAACACCCATCTGCATGTACAGCCCGGAACAGCCATCATTGCCACCATGGCGCGTTTCAGCTCCCTGCATCTCTCAGGCATCAACGGTCCGCTCTCCCTGACCCAGCGGAGCAGCGGCGATGTCACTGTCGATCAGGCAACCGCTCTTGTTCTTGATGAGAAAGGTTTTGGCTCTCTCAAGCTCGGCTGGCTCAATGGCCCTGCGTCACTGATGCTTGGTAGCAGCGGGGATGTCACAATAGGGCGCGTCGATGCCCCGCGCCTGACGGCGTCCTCGACCGGATTTGGCAACATCACCCTGTCCAATGGCAGAATCGGGAACCTTGAGGCCCGTATCCACAGTTCAGGCAATTTCTCGTTTGGCGGCATTGCGCAGACAGCAACACTCGAAGCGGACAGCTTCGGCAATATCGTGATTGAGGAAGTAACAGGCAGGGTTCGAAAGCAGGCCTTGCGTACAGGCTCGATCACCATAAGCCACGAGACAGAACCACATCCAAGACATGAAACCGCCCCTTCGCTTCTCACCCTGCCCGATGGAACGGTTATTACGGCGCATAATCTCGTCAAACCTGATGGCACCGTAATTGCTTTCGACGACACCCAGTCCGACAACGACGAGACAACCGATGCGTCTGAAAGGCCTCACCGTCGCAGCCACATCTTCCGCTGGTTTATGCTTTTATGCGCAATCCTCTTCTTCGTCCTGCGTCGCAGGCTTGCGCCTTATGTTTCAGGTATCACACGACCTTTTGGCCCTGCCACTGTCCAGGGAAACGCCCCCGGAGACAATCAGTCTCAGATCATGGATCTGACCGAACGCCTCAGGAAACTGGAAAAGCGCGTGGGAGAGGTGGAGCATTGTGTAACCTCTCGTGATTTTCACCTGCATCGCGAGCTGAATGCTCTCAGCCGCCGCGTCGGGTGAAACGCATGACGAAAGCGCCGATCCCGCGGGAACCAGAAAAAACAAAAGAAGGGAAAACGACATGAGCCGGTTCAGCCTGGGTGTTTTTCCTCTTGTTCTGGTCGTAGCCCTGCTCCCGAGAGCTGGCCTGGCACAAGGCAGCCCGACAGAAACTGTCGCCTCTGCCACGCCAGAGACTGTACTTGCTGCAGCCCCCTATACACTGCATGTCGAAACCAGCTGCGCCGCCAGTATTCACATACAAGGTGTCCCCGACCTCAAAAACCATGCCGACATGCAGGATGTTCCAGCGGGACTCTCCTTTCGTGCCGATACGCATGAGGCCTGGCTGACAGGGAGTGCCTGCCCTGAAGATGTAACCATTCAGCTCATGCAAGGGGCCGCCATCGTTTCGACCTCCATGAATTATGACGAACTGGTTGTTAAAGAGGTCGGGGGCCCGCTTTCACTCCGTCAGGGACGCGGCGACATTCTTGTCGACAGGGCGAGTGCCCTTCTTTATCGCGGCGACGGGCCTGGCGATCTGGCTCTGGACACTCTGGGTGGGCCTTCAATCATTGCCACTGCCGGACCGGGCGACGTCCATATTGATGCGATAACCGCGCCTTTTCTGGTGATCGGCACAACCGGGCCGGGCGACGTTGTAATACGCGGTGGCACGATAGATCAGCTGGCAATCAGCCTTTCTGGCCCTGGTGACGCCCTTTTCGACGGCATCGCGCGCAAGGCCGTGCTCCGGAGCAACGCATCAGGTGATATTCGTGTGCATCAGGTTCTGGAGGATGAACACATCCACTCCAGCGGCAGCGGCACGATAGAAATCACACAGAAAGCAGAGCATGGCCCTGCCACAGCCGTATCTGACCAGACCCGGCACGCAGATGGGGATACCAGCAGCCGGAAAGGCGACATAAGCCTGCCAGACGGAACCCGTATCAATGCCCATCGCATGATCAGGGCTGATGGCACGGTGATCGATTTTGACGCGTTTCACCATACCGGCAGCAACGTCCCACCCACACCGCCAGCGCCTCCCAGACCACCTGAACCACCAGCTCCGCCAGGCAGCACAGCCCAGATCCCGGATACGGAGCACACCGCGCACAAGCCCCCCAAGACCACCATAACCATTGAGGCATCCTCTGACGGTGGCGGTTTCACGTCCGGTACAATCGTTCTCATCGTACTGGCCATCGTCCTGCTGCGCCGCCGTATTATCCCGAGACTGATACCATTGCTTCACAGGACCAACCCGGCTCTCGCAAAGCGGCTGGAACCTTTCCTGCAATCCCTGATGGCTCGCGTCAGCGTCCCCATGCCGGAAACACAACTGCCCCAGCTTCTGGACCTGACACAACGTCTGCAGAAACTCGACAAAAGGGTAAGTGCGGCTGAAGCCTGCGTCACCTCGCGAGACTTCCATCTTCATACGCAGTTTCGCGATCTGAACCGCCATAGCGACTGACGCCTTCCGCTCCTTCCTGACCGGACGATGGCTTTGACGTGAAGCCCCAGTCAGGCTAGGGCTTGTGTCATGATCCTCCCTGATGGCGGCTGCTGACCGTGAACTTAATCCTCGATCCTGTCGCTGCCATTGGGCGTGCCTTTCTCGGCATTGTACGCAAGGCCGGTGCGCTGGCACTTTTTGCGCTGGCAGGGCTGTCTCATCTGCTTCGCCCCCCTTTCTACTGGGGTGTGTTCTTCAACAGCCTGATTGAAATCGCGTTCTACTCCCTGCCCGTCGTGGCACTCACTGCCATTTTTTCGGGCGGTGTCATTGCGCTCCAATCCTATGCCGGGTTTGCCCAGTATCACGTGCAGAGTGCCATTGCCGGTATCGTCGTGCTGGCCGTGGTACGCGAGCTTGGACCAGTTCTGGCCGGGCTGATGGTAGCAGGTCGTGTAGGTGCCGCCATGTCAGCTGAAATCGGCACCATGCGCGTGACCGACCAGATCGATGCCCTGCGTACGCTTTCCACCGACCCGATGAAATATCTGGTCACGCCGCGCCTTCTGGCAGGCACGCTGGCTCTGCCCTTTCTTGTGCTGATAGCCGATATTCTCGGCGTGCTGGGCGGCTTCACTGTTTCCGTCTCCAAGCTCGGTTTCGATCCGCAGAACTATATCATCGCCACATTCAACGCGCTCAAGCCGCTTGACGTCATGGTGGGCCTTTCGAAGGCTGCCGTATTCGGCTTCATCATCACTCTCATGGGCTGCTATCATGGCTATACAAGCCGGGGCGGCGCCGAGGGGGTGGGCTCTGCCACTACCGCCGCCGTCGTTGCAGCCTCGATCCTGCTTCTGGCTTTTGATTACCTCCTGACGGATCTGTTCTTCGCCTCATGAGCGCCCTGCCCAAGATCCGCATTCGCGGCCTGACCAAATCCTTCGGCTCAAAAACCGTGCTGGACGGCATCGATCTTGATGTCGAAGCCGGGACATCCTTCGTGGTCATTGGCGGATCGGGAAGCGGCAAGTCCGTGCTTCTGCGCTGTATCCTCGGACTGATTACGCCAGACTCCGGCACCATCGAAATCGATGGCGAGAATGTCCTCACCGCATCACCGGCACGGCGCATCGCACTGATCGAACAGATCGGCATGCTGTTCCAGAATGCGGCCCTGTTCGACAGCATGAGCGTGGCTGACAACATCATGTTCGGTCTGCGCGCCAAGGGGCGCAGCAAGGCGCAGCGCCTGAGCAAAGCCCAGGCACGCGAGCAGGCCGGTGAAATTCTCAAACAGGTGGGACTCGACCCATCGGTAGGCGCCCTTGCGCCTTCCGAACTCTCTGGCGGCATGCAGAAGCGTGTTGGGCTCGCCCGCGCCATTGCAGGAACACCCAATATCCTCTTCTTCGACGAACCCACGACCGGGCTGGACCCGATCATGGGTGCTGTCATTGACGGTCTTATTGTCGATTGCGTGAAACGCCTCGGTTCGACGGCCATTGCCATCACCCATGACATGGCCTCGGCCCAGCGTATCGGCGATCAGGCTGCCATGCTCTATCACGGGAAACTGGTGTGGAAGGGGCTCGCTTCCGAGCTGATGGACAGCGGTAATGCGATGGTCGATCAGTTCACTCATGGGCGCAAGGACGGACCGATCGGGATGGAACTGAGAAAATAAAGGGCTGACGTTCTTGTTACGTTTCCCCCTTTACCCTATCTTTCAGGCAGCCCCTCTCGCCTGAAAGACCTCCCCATGGCCAAGCGTCCCACTGCCCGTTTTGTGTGTCAGGCCTGTGGTTCGGTCACAAGCAAATGGTCAGGGCGCTGTGATGGCTGCGGCGAATGGAACACAATCGTTGAGGAAGCCGTAGAGCCTACCAACCGCGAAAGCCGCAAGCGCGCAGGCAAACTGGCGCTCATGCATCTTGACGGTGATCTGACACCCCCTCCTCGCATAGAGACCTCGATTGCGGAATTTGATCGCGTTCTGGGCGGGGGGCTTGTACCTGCTTCCGTGGTGCTGGTGGGCGGTGATCCGGGTATCGGCAAATCCACGCTCCTGCTGCAGGCGACCTGTGCTCTGGCAAAAGCCGGACGACGGGTGCTGTATGTCTCGGGAGAAGAAGCGGTGGACCAGATCCGCCTGCGCGCGCGTCGCCTCAAACTGGATGCGCCGACACTCGATCTCGCAGCCAGTATCAATGTATCGGAAATTGCCAGCTCTCTGGAGCAGGACCGCGAACACAACGTGGTGGTGATCGACTCTATCCAGACCATGTGGCTGGAGACCATCGAAAGTGCTCCGGGTTCAGTGGCACAGGTGCGCGCCTGCGCCTTCGAGCTGATCCGCCTTGCCAAAACGGTCGGGTTCTCGCTTGTTCTGGTAGGGCACGTGACGAAGGAAGGTGCTCTGGCCGGCCCGCGTGTGCTGGAACACATGGTTGATGCCGTCATGTATTTCGAAGGCGATCGCGGGCATCAGTTCCGTATCCTGCGCGCGGCCAAGAACCGTTTCGGGGCAACAGACGAGATCGGCGTGTTTGCCATGACCGATACAGGCCTCACCGAAGTGCCCAATCCCTCTGCGCTGTTCCTGGCAGAGCGGCGCGGCAATATTGCAGGCTCGGCGGTGTTTGCAGGGATGGAGGGAACACGCCCTGTTCTGCTGGAAATTCAGGCGCTGGTCTCGCCCAAGGCGGGAGAAGGTGCGGCAAGACGTGCCGTAGTGGGCTGGGAGACTGCAAGGCTGAACATGCTTCTGGCTGTTCTGGAGGCGCGATGCGGCCTCAAGATGGCCGGGATGGACGTGCATCTGAATATTGCAGGAGGCTTGCGTATCAGTGAGCCTGCCTGCGACATGGCTGTGGCTGCAGCACTGATTTCAGCTGCAACCGGCGTACCGACTTCGTCGGGTGCCACCTATTTTGGCGAGGTCGGATTATCGGGTGAGGTGCGTCAGGTCTCACAAACGGATCTCCGTCTGAAAGAGGCGCAGAAACTCGGTTTTGCGCAGGCTATATTGCCCCGGCGTGTCGCCAGCGGTACCACCCGCCCCAAACCTCCTGAAGGTCTGACACTCAAGGAGATCGGCCATCTCAATGATCTGGTGGAACTTTTCCAGCCGGTTGAGGACTGAACGACCAGAAAGATCCCCTCCTGACAGCAAAGCTGTCCAAGCAAGTGGCGTCTGCTTGCAAAATTACGGCAATGATGCTTCCTGACCCGCAGATTCAGTATCTCAACAAGATCCGCAAAGGACCATGGCAGGAGAAACCTCATGACCCAGACACTGGTCGCCGAAACGCAGCTGGATACGGTCGTGAAAAAAAGCCTGTTCCGCGTACATGCCACGCCGATAGCGCATGAAGATGATGCCGCCGCGTTCTTCGCCCGTGTAAGCATCCCCGATGCCACACATAATTGCTGGGCCTGGCGGCTTGGCGGACGCTATCGAAGCTTCGATGACGGAGAGCCGGGCGGCACGGCAGGACGACCTATATTGCAAGCGATCGATTCACAGGAATTCGATCGGGTCGCTGTCATCGTTGTACGGTGGTTCGGCGGAATCAAGCTCGGTGCAGGAGGGCTGGTGCGCGCTTACGGAGGCGCCGCAGCCTCATGCCTGAAACAGGCAGAAACGGTCGAGATCGTACCCATGCGCCGCATCGGCTTTCATGCCTCTTTTGGTATCCTGCCGATCATTCAGGCGCGATTGACCGAATGGGGTGCGACACAGGAAAGCTGCCAGTTTGACGAAAACGGTGCAGCTCTCGAGATTCAGGTGCCTGCGGGCAATCTGATCCCTGTCACCGGCAGCTTGCAGGATCTGCTGCGCGGCGCAACATTGCGAATACTGGATGACGATGAAGCACAATCATAACAACCAATCGAAGCGGGAGCGTAACGGACGGGTTTGACGCTCTCGCCTTTCCTACCTACGGTAACGTATCATGTTACGATCGTAGGATCCCTCTTCATGTCCGTTTTCAAACATGCTGCCGCACTGGCAGCTGTTGCCATGCCTCTTCTTGCCTCTACTGCTCTGGCCGCTCCGGGCAATCCGTTCTATCAGGCGAGCCCCCTTCCCTATCAGGCTCCTCCCTTCGACAAGATCAAGGACAGCGACTATGTGCCAGCCTTTGAAAAAGGCATGGCAGACCAGCTGAAGGAAATGCAGGCGATCGCCAACAACAAGGCGGCGCCGACCTTCGACAACACGATCGTTGCCATGGAGCGTTCGGGCCAGTTGCTGGGCCGCGTGCAGAGCGTGTTTTACGGTGTCTATTCGGCTGACAAAGACGATGCCATGGATGACATCGACAGCAAGGAAGCGCCCAAGCTCAGCCAGCATTCGGACGAGATCTACCTCAACCCGAAACTCTTTCATCGTGTAAAGACACTGTATGACAACCGCGCCAAGCTGAACCTGAACCCCGAGCAGGCCATGCTGCTTGAGGTAACCTATCAGCAATTCGTGCACTCGGGCGCAGAACTGTCTCACCCCGACCAGCAGAAGCTGCGGGCAATCAACACCCAGCTTTCCAAGCTGGAGACGGCCTATAACCAGAAGCTAATCGCCAGCGCCAAGGCCGGTGCTCTTGTCGTCGACAGGAAAGAGGCTCTGGCCGGGCTTGATGACGGCGCCATTGCCTCTGCCCAGAAGGCAGCCGAGGGCCGCAAGCTGACCGGAAAATATGTTCTGCCGCTGCAGAACACGACCCAGCAGCCCGATCTGGCTTCGTTGAGCGATCGCTCCACGCGTGAGGCCCTGTTCAACCAGAGCTGGACACGCGCTGAAAAAGGCGATGCCAACGATACCCGCCAGACGATCGCCGAAATTGCCCAGCTGCGCGCCGAAAAAGCCGCGCTCTTCGGCTATTCGAGCTACGCCGCCTACACACTGTATGACCAGATGGCCAAGACCCCGGCTGCAGTCAACAGCTTCATCCATCAGCTCGTGCCCGCCACCGCTGCCGAACAGCACCGTGAAGCTGCCGAACTGCAAAAGGCGATTGGCGAAGACCATCAGAATTTCACGCTCAAGCCCTGGGACTGGAATTTCTACGCCGAGCGCGTACGCAAGCAGAAATTCGACCTCAACCAGAACGATGTGAAGCCCTATTTCGAGCTGAATACCGTTCTGACCGACGGCGTGTTCTATGCTGCCAATCAGCTTTATGGAATCACCTTCGAACCGCGCAAGGATATCCCCGTCTATAATCCGGATGTCATGGTCTTCGAGGTGAAGGACAAGGATGGCTCGCCGCTCGGCCTGATGTATTTCGACTATTTCAAGCGCGACAACAAATCGGGTGGCGCATGGATGTCGAATTTCGTTAATCAGAGTGATCTGCTGAAAACGCGTCCGGTCATCTATAACGTGGCCAATTTCACCAAGGCCGCTCCGGGTCAGCCGCAGCTCATCACCTCTGATGACGTAACGACCATGTTCCATGAATTCGGTCATGCTCTGCACGGGCTTTTTGCCAGCCAGACCTATCCGACACTCTCCGGTACTTCCGTCGCGCGCGATTTCGTGGAATTTCCTTCGCAGTTCAACGAGAACTGGGCGATGGACCCGAAAGTGTTCGCGCATTACGCCCGTCACTACAAGACCGGGGCCCCGATGCCGGCAGAACTGGTCGAAAAGATCAAGAAAGCCGCGCATTTCAATCAGGGCTATGCGCTGGGTGAAATCGTGGCGGCTGCCCAGCTCGACATGTCATGGCATGGTCTGTCAGCAGACGCACCCCGTCAGGATGTTGATCAGTTCGAAGCCAAGGCGCTCAACGACACCGGTCTCGATGTCGCCAATGTGCCGCCGCGCTATCGTTCCAGCTACTTCCTGCATATCTGGGGCAATGGCTATTCAGCCGGTTATTACGCCTATCTCTGGACCGAGATGCTTGATCAGGACGTATTCTCCTGGTTCAAGGCTCATGGTGGTCTGACACGCGAAAACGGCCAACGCTTTCGTGACATGATCCTGTCGAAGGGCCACACCATGGATTACGGCCCGATGTTCAAGGCCTTCTATGGCAAGGATCCGGAGATCGGACCCATGCTCGCTCATCGTGGCCTGCTGCCCGACGCGAAATAATATCAAAAGGCCTGCCTCCCGTCCTACAAAGAGGCAGGCCTTTTTTCCGCTCTCTATCCGCCCCTATGCCGGACGATCACTCAGCCGATAATGGGGAGAGGATCCCGCACTGCCCGGTCATGAAAACCGGAGATTGCGGATGCTCAAGAGAAACCCTCTGTTCAGTAGGTAGCCGCAATGTTGAACAGAAACGATCTGCCTATGCTTGGTGTCACGCGATTACTGAACAGATTACTGTAATTCAGGCGATTGCCCAGATTGTACCCGTTCATGGCGATCTTCCAGTGCCTGGAGATCGTATGCGAAATCACGGCATCGAAATTAACTGTCGCTGGGACACGCGCCGTATTGGCTGCATCAAGCCAGACACCCTGACGCCAGGTGATACCACCACCCACGTTGACATTATAAGGCGTTTGCGGCGCGATATCGTAGGTAGTCCATAACGTTGCGGAATTCTTGGGCACATATTGAATGCGTTTACCAAGATTGGCTGGCGTGTTCGACCCGGTAACGCTGCTGTCATAGAGCGCATAGGTCCCGATCACACTCCAGTGTTTGGTAATATTCCCTGATGCGCTCAATTCGAGACCCTGGTTGCGCTGCTGATCGGATGAAGACGACACATCGCCAGTCGTCGGATCAGTGAGCGTCGCATTGCTTTTCTCCAGACGGAAAAGCGCCGCTGTAAAGCCCATGCGGCCATTGAAGGCGTTGTATTTCGCCCCTAATTCATAAAGTCTGCTGCGCTCGGGTGAGAAGCCGTTATCTGTCAGATAGGGCGCATTACTATTGGTGACGTACAGGCTTGTCGGAGTGGTTGATTCCGCCCAGTTGAAATACACCATAATGTCGTCATTCGGCGTGTACATGAGGCTGACAGTCGGGTTCACGGTCAGTTCGGACTGCGAAAAATGACTGTCTGGCGTCGTCTTCACCCCACCTGTCGCAGAGTAGTCACTCCACCACTGATCGAGACGGAAACCGCCTTTGACCGAAAACCATTTCGTGAGCCAGATCTGATCAGAAAAGAAAAAACCGATATCCGTCGCGGCACCATCCTTGTAGCATTTCTTGCCGACACCGTTCGGTATATTGGCGAGCCCGGCAGGATTTTGCGCACAATTCAGACGTTCCAGCCCTGGTACGATTGCCGACGGATCAAGCAGGTTCGTGCCGCCGCGGGTCATGTTATAGGGGTAATTCTTTCGATGATCCTCAACATGCTCGATATCAAACCCGCTGATCAGCTCATGCCTCATCGAACCTGTTCTGAAACGCGCGACCCCTGAAAAGACATTCTGGATCGACCAGTCACTTTGCCTGTAAGGATTGGGACCGCCCAACCCGCCATTACGGACGATTTTTGCTGTCTGCGGTGCATCAGAGAAAAAGGCACGCGTACAGGCCGCATTGCAATTCGACTGCGACGCGGAAAAATAGCGATGATAAATGCCGCCCTTCGTATCGTTGCTGAGCGTCAGCCAGGGCAGAACCTTGCCGGTCAGCCGACCCGTGATCATATCAGTGCTGATATTATCCTTGTCGAAAGTCGTGCCGTACCAGTTGGTCCGCGGCAGCCCGAATTCTGTAAGGGGGCGACCTATCGACGTTCCCGGTTTTGTCACAACCCAGACACCATAATCCGGGATACGATTATCATTCTGATGAAAGTAATCGAGTGTATAGGATATTTTCTTTCCCACTCCGAAAGTGATCGAGGGCGCAATACCCCAGCGATGCGAAAACACGGAATCACGCCCGACAACGTCATTGCTGTTTCCCATCGCGGAAAGACGGACGGCAATCGTTTCAGTCAGCTGGCGATTGATATCGATCGTGCCGCGATAATAGGACCCTGTCCCACCCGAAAAATTCGCTGCATAGCTGTTGCCGCTATGCGGGGCCTTGGTCACAATGTTGATGGCGCCGCCAGTGGTTCCATTGCCGAACACTTCGGATGACGGGCCTTTTATCACTGCCACATGATCGTAATAGAAGCTGTCACGCGTATAGACACCGAAATCGCGCAAACCGTTCTCATAAATATCGTTCTGCGCCTGAAATCCACGGATCAGGAACTGATCACCCGACATGCCGCCTTCGCCCTCACCGACCGAAGCCGTGATACCGGGCACATTCCGGAGCGCCTCATCGAGCGATTTGACATTCTGCTGTTCCATCAAGGCCTGAGGCACGACATTGATGGTCTGCGGCGTATGCATCACATCCTCAGGCATACGACCCAGCCCGACAGGCTCCCGCAAAATGTTCATTCTGCTCCCGGTAACAAGGATATGTTCCTCCCCTGAAGGAACGGAGCCTTTATCCAGACTCCTGGTATCATTCAGTGACCGGGCGTGGGTTATATCCTGAACTTCTTTGCCGGAACCCGCTTCCGGTTCTATACGCGGCTTCTGTTTTCCGTCGGACAAATCATTCGATGACGCAGCCTCAGCGGACGAAAGACATGAACCACTACAGAGAAACGTAAGACCAGCGACAACTGACGCCGATGATCGGAGTCGGATACGGGATTCCATTTTTACGGCCTTCATGAAGAAGATTTACCGCATCTTTACTTCAAGATGCGAAGGTGTATCATTCTCAATCCATAAAGCGGCCGTGACAAAAAATGTCACTTCAATTTCGAGTGTGAAAATATGCAGTCTTACTGCCGTGCCAGTCGTGTCGCCTGACCTGGACTAAAACAGACGATACGCACAAGCAGCAGCACCCCCATTCCCTGAGCAGGGTCTGACTGCAGAAACGGACCCTGAATAAAAACGCACGGTTTTTCTGGTAAATGTTCCGCCGAGACAGGGTCTAGGAATTCATGCGAGACAGGGATCGTTCAGACTCGCGTCCCCATTCCGTCTCCCGCCAGCCACTCGATCGCATCTCTTCAAGACGCGACACCGTGCGTTCGAAAGCCTTTGCATTTTCACCGCTTTGATAAAGTGTCTCGGGCTGGGAAGCTGCGGTCGCAAACAGGATCGTATGATTTTCATACAGCACGTCGATCAGATTGATAAAACGTCGCGCCTTGTCGAACTGATCAGGCACAAGCGCGGGAATATCATCAACAAACAGCGTACTGAAGCGGGCGGCAATTGCGAGATAATCCGCAGGTCCAAGCGCGGCTCCACAGAGATCCTCAAAACTGAACCAGGCAATATTGCGGGAGCAGGACGGCACGACCACACGGCGTGACCCTATCATGACAAAGCCAGGCTCGGCTTTTCCCTCAGTCAGGACTTCAAATCGCTGACGCAGATGCGCGCTGTTTTCTTCTGAAAGCGGCGCAAGCCATCTCTCACTATCCAGTTCGCGTCCACGGCGATAATCACGCGCCGATTGCAGCGTCAGTACCGTCATATGCGCCGAAAACGCCTCCAGATAAGGCCTCATGGTCGAACGGTTCTGTACCTGGTTCTTCATGAGGTCAGCAGGCGCGGTATTTGATGTCGCCACCACGACCGTACCGAGTTCCATGATCATATCGAGCAGACGAAGCACCAGCACCGCATCTGACATGTCATTGATCTGGAACTCATCGAAACAGAGCAGGTCATTCTGTTCATGAACCTTCTGGGCCAGTTCCCGTACAGGGTCTTCGCGGCGTTGCCCCAGCGTCTGCCCCTTGTGCAGAGCGCGCAGGACTTCCTGCATGAAGACATGAAAATGAATACGCCGCTTTTTTGAAACGGCGACTTCCCGACAAAACAGATCCATGAGCATGGTCTTGCCACGCCCGACCTCGCCCACCAGATAGAGACCTCTGATCGGCGCCGGGCGCCGCCTGGAAAGTCGCGAGAACAACCCGTCCCTGCTCTCATGCCGCGTCTGCAAGGCCTGAGCCAGCTTATCAAGCGCCTCGGCTGCACGTCTCTGGGCTGGGTCTGCCTCGATCTGCCCCTGCACTATCAGGCGCTGATAAGCACGAAATACACCGCTCGAAGTACCAGGGATTGCCTCGGCAAGATTCAGTTCTGACATCAGCCTCTCTCTGTCATCACGCAATTCAGCTTTCAACCTGTCCTATCACGCAAGATCGTAACGCGCGCCCGAAAAGGCGTCACGCCTTGGTGAGAGGTTTCAAATGCGAATGCGCCGAAATTGCATGATATATAAGACAAAATCAGTGCCGATTCTCACATCAATATGCACATGACGAACCATCCCAATGCGACTATGTGGGGTAAGTTATCGCTTGGATCGAAGACAGAATACCGAGGTATCGCCATGGCTTCCGACGGACGTGAAGCGTTCTATCACGGCACCGACACTGAGGGGCAGGCCATTCGGCGTCCCATGTCTCCCCATCTGGATGTTTATCGTTTTCGCCTTTCCATGGCGCTTTCGATAGGCAATCGCATGGCGGGCGTCGTCTCCTCTCTTGGTGCAGGACTAGCCGTTACGTGGCTGGCTGCCCTTGCACAGGGGCCGCGCGCCTTTTCCCGTGCGCAGCGGGTTGCGACCAATCCTCTGGGCCGTCTCATCTTTCTGGGCTGGGGCGTGGCCACAACCTATCATTTCGTTGCCAGTATCCGCCATCTGATATGGGATAGCGGCTCACGCTTCGAGAAAAAGGAAATTGACGCGGATGGCCGACGCTCGGTTTTTGTGACCGCCGGGCTCTGCGTCTTTCTGACCACAGCATTCGTGATCCTCACCCGGCTTCGTAACAAGGGAACTCGCGCATGAACCGCCTTTCCGATATGCGCACGCCTCTGGCGCGTGCCAAAGGGCTGGGTGGCCTGCCTGATGGGGCCGAACACTGGACGGCAGAACGTGTCTCTGCCCTGCTTCTGGGGCCGCTCTCAATCTGGGGGGTGGCGCAGATCCTGCGCCTTGCCGGGCGTGACCGTGAGGCTATTCTGGCCTGGGCAGGACGCGTGCATAACGCGGCTCCGCTGGGTCTGCTGATCGGGCTTACTGGCCGTCACGCCCAGCTTGGACTTGAGGTTATCGCCTCCGATTATTCACGGGGCTGGCGTCGTGTCTGGCTACGTCTGATCATTCGTCTGAGCACGCTGCTTTTCGTGGCTCTGGGCTGTGCCTCACTGGCCCGCATCCTCATGACCCGTACGCCGGAGGCAAAATAATGAGCGCGGATACCGCCAAGAACTACCGCATTGTCGATCATGCCTATGATGTGGTGGTGGTCGGCGCGGGGGGCTCCGGCCTGCGCGCGACACTGGGCATGGGTGCGGGTGGTCTGCGCACAGCCTGCGTAACCAAGGTATTCCCGACACGCAGCCATACGGTTGCCGCACAGGGTGGCATAGGCGCCTCTCTGGGTAACATGTCAGAGGATAACTGGCGCTGGCATATGTACGACACTGTCAAAGGGTCGGACTGGCTGGGTGATCAGGACGCTATCGAGTTCATGTGCCGTGAGGCCGAGAGCGCTGTGATGGAGCTGGAGCATTTCGGTGTGCCGTTCTCGCGCACCGAAGATGGCAAGATCTATCAGCGTCCCTTTGGCGGCCATATGAGCGAATACGGCAAGGCACCGGTTGCCCGTGCCTGCGCAGCGGCTGACCGCACCGGTCATGCCATCCTGCACACGCTCTATCAGCAATGCCTGAAACATCGCGTCGATTTCTTCGTCGAATATTACGTGCTCGACCTGATCATGGATGAGGAGGGCGCCTGTCGCGGTATCATGGCCTGGTGCCTTGATGACGGCTCGATCCATCGCTTCAACGCCAAGACGGTCGTGCTGGCAACGGGCGGCTATGGCCGTGCCTTCCAGAGCTGCACCTCGGCCCATTCCTGCACGGGCGATGGCGGCGGACTGGCCATGCGTGCCGGGGTACCGACACAGGATATGGAATTCGTCCAGTTTCATCCGACCGGTATCTTTCCGGCAGGGTGCCTGCTGACAGAAGGCTGTCGTGGCGAAGGTGGCTATCTGACCAATTCGGAAGGCGAACGCTTCATGGAGCGTTACGCTCCGACTGCCAAGGATCTCGCCTCACGTGATGTCGTGTCACGCGCCATGACCATCGAGATCAATGAAGGGCGTGGCTGTGGTCCGAAAAAGGATCACATCATGCTGCATCTGGAGCATCTTGGCCCTGAATTGCTGCATCAGCGCCTGCCTGGCATTTCTGAGACCGCGCGTATTTTTGCCGGAGTGGATGTAACAAAGGAGCCGGCTCCGGTTCTGCCAACCGTGCATTACAACATGGGCGGTGTGCCGACCAATCTGCACGGTGAAGTGCTGAGACCGACCGAGGAAAATCCCGAACAGGTCGTACCGGGCCTGATGGCCGTTGGTGAAGCGGCCTGCGTTTCGGTGCATGGCGCCAATCGACTGGGCACCAACTCGCTGCTTGATCTGATCGTGTTCGGGCGTGCGGCAGGCAAACGCGCAGCAGAGATCATTGATCCGACCACACCTGTCCCGCCTTTGCCGAAAAATGCGGGCGAGGCTATTCTCGAAGCCTTCGACAAGACACGCTACGCTTCAGGTAAATTCACTGTGGCAGAGCTTCGGGAAAGGCTGCAACGTCTTATGCAGAGCCATGCGGCCGTTTTCCGCAATACGAAATCGCTCGCAGAAGGGTGCGAGAAGATCCATCAGCTCTGGGAAGACGCACAGCACATGGGTGTGTCCGATCGCTCGCTCATCTGGAACAGCGATCTGATGGAAGCCCTCGAATTCGCCAATCTTCTGGCCAATGCCACGGTCACTATCGAAAGCGCTTATGCCCGTCACGAAACACGTGGCGCCCATGCGCATGACGACTACCCTGAGCGCGATGACGAACACTGGATGAAACATACCGTCTCCTATCTCGGTAAGGACGGTACGGTAAACCTGCTTTACCGGCCGGTGCGGATGCAGACCCTGACGAACGATGTCGAGGTTTTCCCGCCCAAGAAACGCGTTTACTGAGGGAGCTGTATCATGGTTGAACTTCGCCTGCCCAAAAACAGTACGACCCGCCCCGGCAAATTCTATCCGGCTCCTGCAGAGGCCAAACGCAAGGCGACTTTTCAGGTCTATCGCTGGTCGCCCGATGACGATTCCAATCCGAGCCTAGACAGCTACGAACTGGATCTCGACAAGATCGGCCCGATGGTTCTTGATGCACTTCTGTACATCAAGGACCATATCGACGCGTCACTGACATTCCGGCGCTCATGCCGCGAGGGGATCTGTGGATCCTGCGCCATGAACATTGATGGTGAAAATACCCTCGCCTGCCTCAAGCCGATCAGTTCAATCAAGGGAACGGTCAGGATCAACCCGCTGCCGCATATGCCGGTCGTGAAAGATCTCGTCCCCAATCTGAATGGTGCCTATGCGCAGCTGGAATCAATCCAGCCCTGGCTGAAAAGCGACACACCACCACCGCCCGATACCGAACGTCTGCAAAGTGTGGAAGAACGCGAAAAACTGGACGGCATGTGGGAATGCATTCTGTGTTTCTGCTGCAGCACGTCCTGCCCGTCCTATTGGTGGAATGGCGACCGCTATCTTGGTCCCGCCACACTTCTGGCCGCCAATCGCTGGATCATGGATAGCCGCGACGATCATAAGAGCGAACGTCTTGAAGCCCTTGACGATTCCATGAAACTCTATGCCTGCAGGACGATCATGAACTGTACGCAAACCTGCCCGAAGGGCCTGAATCCGGCAAAAGCGATCGCCAACATCAAGAAGCTTCAGGTCGAACGCGAATAATCATTATCCGCTCGATCTTCAGGGATGAGGGGGCTATCAAAGCCCCCTTATTCGTCAGAGCAACTACAAGCATTCGACCGGAGCCAACCAGCTGTTTTGATACAATGTTTTTCAAGCAATCAGGACACTGACGTAAAAAGTCTGAACCTAACGTTCTAATACGCAAGCGGACAGTGAAATAAGCTAGTTAGAGCTACCTGTTTGGAGAGCTTTCTACAACCTCAGATAGAATACCCTTACTATTCAATAGAACTTAAACAGACATAGGTTAATCGAATATATATTTTATCAACTATTTTTATATACTTTTACTGAAAAGATGATTGCCAAAACATATGAATGCTTTCTTTGCTAGGCCGTGTCAAATTTACCCGGAAACTCGATGACGTGATCTGATCAACATACCAGTTGCCGTCAATTGCTGTGGCAGGTGTCAGGGTCACAGCACGGGGAGGACCTGCTAGGTGGTGATATACGAGTGTAGTCTTTTGCCCTGGAGATAACTGAAGAACGCCACTAGAAGCTGTATTATATCCGACAACATCCGCAATTTTGGCCTGCTCTGGATCACGACCAAAATAAATACCACTTTTTCTGCTGAAACTTACATCGCTCGCAGTGATACTTACCCCCTTTCCGCTTATAAAGCAGAAGCCTCCTGCTTGCAGGCCAGAAAGCGGATTAGCATTCAAATTCCCTGATCGTGTTGCAGAGATAACAGTGCTCGTTCCTATTCTTCCGTTTTCTCCATTGTACCCACAAAGCCCATCGTTGACGATAGCGTTTCCGTAGAGTGTAGCCCCGGAAATGAGAGTGTGATACGCGCCGCTTGCAATTCCTGACTCACTGGAATGGGAAACAAGCGTATCGGATATGTGTATATCGGAGACATTTGTCGTAGCTACTATGCCACGCCCTTTATGGGTCGGTGCAAGGTGAAAACCACGCCCTGTCGCATGCTGCCCTGCTTCCTCCACGAAGGTTCCGCTACCGACTTTTATGTAGCCTGAGTACGTATCAAAGAAAATTTCGTCTCCTCCATCACTCGAAAATACGCCGGCCTCTATCGTAGCGCTGACAATGTAGCCACCATGTGAATTACCTGACATACGAACCCCACCGAGACCATTGGCGAAAGTTTCGTCATTGATCCAAGGGAGCAAAATAAGAGGATGGTCGCCAGACTCAACATAGAAACCATATCCGTCATTCGCCTGGCTCAGAGAATTTGTTATGGTCCATTGTGCAGGTTGTGTGGAATTCCTATTCGTTATGTAAAAACCATTCCCTGAGTTCTCTTGGGAAATGGCATTATTCAACCTTCCAAAAGCAATTGACCCTAGACAGAATCCATTCCCGCTTCTGGTAGATTCTATACCATCCAGATCTGCAAATATTTCATCATTACCTACGACGATTCCACAGATGCTCGAACTTGCAGCCTCCTGCGTTCGCGTAATCTTGACTCCTCTCACAGAGAAATTTCTCAGCCCCGCGGCGACTTCAATTACAGGTTCGGACGGCGACGAGATTTCTATCGTGGTTGAGGCCAGGCCATCACCGATAATGGAAGTCCCATTCACAGAGATATGGAGTGTATGCTTAATCTGGCAAACACCACCGCGGTTCGAAATACGAATGCTATAACCATCGCGCAACAAAGCATTAAGCGATTCAGTCTCGTCGTGTATCCCATCACAAATCACTACGTGACTGGTGTCAGCCTCTTTCTCCGTATGTATCGGAGAAAGAGGACCAGACGGCGATGCTTGGGCCGGCAATGTATCAAGCATCGTCCCTGTAAACAATGCCATGAGCAAGTGTCCAAATCTTGTTACGGTCTTACGGATTTGGGCACTTTGCTCAACCATTATGATGTTGTTTCCTTTTTGTTAGGGCTTATGACCTGATAGGGCTTATTGTTAAAGATTTTATCTAAAAGAATCTCCGTAGACTTCTGCCAAGTAATGGTCGTGGTATTGCGCGGATGCGGTGACCGGCCTTTTGCGTGAAGTTTGACCCATTCCTGTAACTCTACACTAATATCAACAGGTGTACGGCCTTTGAAATAAAATGCTCCGTCCCCTGCGACCTCACGAAAAACCGGAATATCGCGCGCTATTAGATGACTCTTATGGAGAGCTGCTTCTACGAGAGGAAGACCAAAGCCCTCGCCTTCAGATGCCGCAATTAAAGCAGAAGTCTCCTCATACAGACGATCCAAAAATTCGTCTGATATTCCCGAGAGCCAATAAAGCTTCTTATTATACTCTGGATCGGCTTCGATTTCAGCGCAGAATTCGTCCATCATCCAGCCCTTCTTGCCGACGAAAATTAGGATTTCGTCCCCCCCCTTGCGCCATAATATTCTCATGGCATCAAGAATGTCACGATAACCTTTTCGCGGCTCAATCGTACCAACCATTAGAAAGGACGTTTTAGTTTTCAGCCTGCGAAGAATCTGGTTTCCGTTTGGCGGAATTCCCTTTGACGGTTTGCTACTGGCGAGATCAGCGGCAAGCGGGAAATGATCAAGAGCGATTGGTCTAGCAGGCTCTACATCCAACGCATTCGCAAAGAATCCGACCATATCAGCAGTTGTACGCGAGACACAGACGATCTGAGACGCGACTCTAATAACACACTGGAACCAGCGCTCAGTAACTGTTTCCATAAAATCAGGAAAATATTGTGGGAGCTCAAGAGGGAGGAGATCATGGACACAAATCACGACCTTGCCACCCACTCGACGCAAGTCAAGAAGTACTTCCTCAATATTTACAAGCCTATCCGGCACCCAGTCGACTGACAGGTAAATATCATCCTTATCCATGTCGACCGGACAATCCGGATAAACCCAAGTAGGTGCATCAAAAACGTGAGTCGAGAATTGTCGTGCGTAAATAAGTCTATTTCCCTCCATCCGAACAGGCTCAATACGATACCCTTCAGGCGGGGCAGCGAAAAGACTTGCTAGCACCCCGCGTACAACGCGCTGAATACCTGTCTTTGCGTCCGATTCAGCAAGAACTGTGACATCGTACAGAATCTGCCGCTGCCGAATGGCAGGCTGCTGGAAGGTGAAAGCATGCGCAGTACGCTCCCAATCGTCTCTGTCAGGGCTTCTGGATGCAGTAAAATCTGCGAGCGCAGCAAGTGCGACAGCAGCACTACCGCCAGGCAAGGACGGAAAAGTATCTAGGAAATCTCGCATCTGATTGCCAACGTCGACCCCCTGATGAGATTCCAGGATCCTAGCTCTGCCTTGCTCGCCAAGAGCCTTGTAATCATTAGGCGCCAAGGCAACTGCATCGAGGACGCTTTTCAGCGTCTTGTGCCGGGCGTCAGAGCCGAAAGTAAGCGCTTCGTCAGGTGACATCTCAGAAAATGCGCCGTCGCCCTGAACAATCACAGGGACGCCGGATGCCATGCAATCCAAGATCGTGCCGGAGGTTTCTCCACGAGATTCCTTACGAAGCTGAATCGCAAGATCGGCTGCATCCACATAGATCTGATAGAGCGAGTCCGATGCATATCCGGTGATGAGAATATTATTCTCACGGCAGAGAGCGCTTATCTGGTCTCCAAGTGGTGAGCATTCCAGCTCTCCCACAAAGACAAGTCTAGCATTTTTGCGTTTGGGAAGATTCGAACTTATCCAAGCGTTAATGATTTCTTCAGGGCGCTTACGACTTTGGATATAGCCAAATGTGCAGACGAGATAAACGTCGTCGTCAATTTTGAGCGCTTGACGCGCTCGCGCACGTGCCTGACGGTCTCTTGTCTCCTTCAGATGAGGGACAACCGCAATTCTCTCTCGCATTACATCGCCATAAAGCGAGATCGCCTGATCACGAGCCCAACTGGAATGGACTATAATTCCTGCCGCATTTTCGAAAATTTCCGCATTACAAGGAAATTTGGTGACAGCATGATTTCTGCCTAGAGACCTCTCCTCAAGAAGCGCACTAATACCATTGGTCTTATACAGAACACGAAAAAAGTCTTCTTCAGGGAGTAGGCCTGTTGAAGATAAAAAATTATATAGGTCGGAAAGATAATAATCGTGCAGAATAACAGTGCCCGTTATTTCTTTAATAAGCTTAATGATATAAAAAGAATTCTCGTTGTTTCCGACGGAATATAATATTTTATCATATCCGTTTGAGTTTCTCTCAAAAAATCCGACATCCCGAATAACAAAATTGGCCAATATCCATTCATCAGATATTGTTTGTCCGGGAAGCGGAACGCACTCGATTTCGTAATGACAAGCAAGCTCTCGGAGTAGTTTTCCAGAGTACGTTGCAATTCCAGAATTTACTCCCGGAAGCGGTGAAACGAATGCGAGCTTGGGTTTCTGGCGCAAGAGGGGCACAGGTCTGACATACTGCCCTTTCCCGCTACGCAGTCTCGATGAACGTTCATGATGAAGTTTCTCGAACGCCTCCAAAGCAATATCGGCCGAACGCTCCCATGTCAGTTCTGTAGCTCGTGCTATCCCGGAAGACTTGAGTGTCTTACTGTATTTCGGATCATGCAGAAGGCGAGAGAGTTTCTTTCCCAGATCCTGAGGATCATAAGGATCAAATGTTTGTTCTGCTGATCCGACGACCTCGGGAAGGCTTGTGGCATTCGCAACAAAGGTTGGAGCCCCCGCTGCCATCCCTTCTAGAGCAGGCAGACCAAAACCCTCGTGGGTAGAAGGGAATACAACTGCAGCACACATCTGATAAAGCGTCACAAGATCAGTTTCGCTGACAAATTGACAGAAAACCAATCGTGACGAGTCCAGACCGCTTCGTACCGCCGCAAGTCGAAGGCGACTGACTTCTTCATCGAAAAGACGACCGACAAACGCGACCTGATAAGCGTTTTGATCATCTTGTGGCAGAGTAGTTAAAGCTCTGAAAATGTAATCAACATTTTTTCTCGGATCGACAGCACCCACATGGAGGATGAAATTGTCGCGTAGCTTGAATTTCCGGCGCAGGATTTCATGCTCGATTGTAAGAGTGGTCGCAGGAACGAAATCCTGTGTTGCGCCCGCCATCATTACAGCAATTTTTTCTGCCGGTATACCAAGCCATTGAGTGGCCTCTTGCTTTGAGTATTCTGATACTGAGAGCAGGAGATCGGCTCGTTTGAGGAATTGTGCTCGTCGCAGCCAGTGTCTTCGGGGACGAAGTTCTGAAAGATAACGTTCAGGGTCGACAATTGGTATTAGGTCGTGAAGTGTAACGGCAGTAAGAAAATTCGTATCAAACAAGCCAACCGAAGTTACTGCGTCATCGACATAACCCTCAAAAAGAGAGCCAAGGTGTACGACATCGGGTGCAAGTTCAGCAATAAACCGTTCTCGAATTAACTCGGCTGCACGGGTGCGCCAAGCATTCTCCTCATAGCGCTCTGCAGTGCCTCCGGGGGGCATAAAAAAGTGGACATTCTCTGGAGCAATCAACGAGGCGTACTTCTGGAAAAGCTTTTCACGCCCGTCCGTCAGCCTATGATTGAAAACTATGTGGATGTCGTGTCGATTACGCGAGCGTTCGATAATGGCGTCGGCAAGAGCAATATTCTGTCTACCAATGCCACGAAGGCGGCTCTCGGTCTGAGCGCCCTGCAGGTCGAGAATGATCTTCACAAATAACGTTCCATAATTTCAGGTTTCAGGCGCGACGGAATTTTAGCTTAAGGTGCAATTGACGCAGGATCATCTGATCCCGGAAGTTTGTCGAATCCGTCGGGTGCATTACACGCTCAATAGTAGGACTTTCATGGTGCGTTTTCACGACTTCCAGGTCCTCAGCTTCCAGATCATTACTCCCAGGAACACCCCGGAGAAATGCTTCCAAGCTAGCATGCTCGGCTTGAGCAGGGTTATCATCTGCTTGATCAATAGAAATCGAACGTTGATACCATTCGAGAGCTTTTTGCAGATCACCCCGGGTTTTCATTAGATGACCAAACTGAAGTGCGACATCAGCATTTCGGGCAGGACCATCCCAGACTCGCTGATAGACAGCCTCAGCCTCATCGAACGCCTCAGAATCTTTCAAGGCATTTCCAAGCTGCATAAGCAGGCCAGGTGTCTCCCCCCATCTGTCAACAACTGCCTTGTAAAGCACTGCCGCCTGCGCAGGATCACCATTATCCCTTGCATTATCAGCGTGGGAGATACTTTGTCGACGCCGCTGCCCAAAGACAGCATTATGAAATAGTTTGAGCATTTAGACTTAATTCACACTTTGGGTGGCAAATGTTTCGTTCGCCCTCCATCATACTCGCGGTTACTCCAAGAAGCTAGGGTCCGTTAGATCCTGAAAAAGTATTTGTGTTGCATCGCTTTCTGCAATGAATATGATGTAATTTGTAATTTCCAATAATAGATGGCGATCGTGACTGCTCTCAACCGAAACCGTACGTCCCAAGGAAAAATACCATCACGCCACTTACGTTCGAGGGCCGCCCATAGTCTGACGTAGGTTGCGTAGTGCAAATACTACTTTACTATATTGCATATTGCCTCGTATTGTACCTTGACTCAAATATTCACTTTTAGATGAAACCTGAAGTCTGAAAGACACTGTCCCAGACAAGTGCTTGGCTATAATAATATTATTCATTACTATAGGTAATATTAAATATAAGGTATCATTGGATAACCTGTTCATATTAATTTCTATAATAATATTATAATCCGAAAATTGTCGTAGATTTACAGTCTGTTTTTTACAATAAGATGATTGTACATTTCTTTTTAAAAATATACCCTTTGTTTGATAGGTATTTATATATAAAGTATGTAATTCTGTTGATTTTATAATTCATTACTTTATACTTCCATTTTCTTTCGTAGATAAAGTTAGACTAAATGCATAAAGATACATCCACAACTGAAAACTCAATCAGCGCCCGGCCAAGCTCCTTTCAGCTGTTGCCGTGTACTTCCATTTCGCGATAGGGACGAGCAATAAACGCCGCGACCAGACCACATACTGCCGCGACACTCAGCCATATGGCAGGCATGGCGCGGTTATCAGTGATGTTTATCAGCCAGGTACAAACAGTTGGGCTGAACCCACCAATGCAGGTTGCAAGACTATAAGCGAAGGAAAATCCGGTTGTCCGGATACGCGGTGGTACAATCTCGGTAAGCCAGGCAATCGCCGCACCGTTATAGGCACTATACAACACGGCAAGCCAGATTTCGGCCGCCATAAGACGCCCCATATCAGGAGCGGCCACCAGCCAGTGCATGAGCGGATAAGCCGAACAGATCGCCAGGATCGTCGCGCCTTTCAGAAGCACACGACGACCGATACGATCGGACAACGCGCCAAATGCCGGGACGAGAAGGCAATTCACCAACCCGACGCAGAGTGTGACGAACAGGCTGTCCAGCCGATCAAGTTTCAGGATGCGCGAGCCATAAGCCGGCGTGTAAGCGGTCAGAACATAAAACGAGACCGTACTCATTACGGCTGTCAGCACGCCAATACCGCCCAGACGCCAGTTGATGCGCAAGGTAGTGAAGATTTCCCGCAGATCAGGATGATTTTTCTCTGCCTCGAACGCCGCCGTTTCCTGCAGATTGCGGCGCAGAAACAGCAGTACCGGTACGATGAGGCAGCCAAAGAGCAAAGGCAGACGCCACCCCCACTCCGACATGGCCTTTGTGCCCAGCCAGGAGGTCAGACCAAACCCTACAGCCGCCGCAACAACAACCGCGAGCTGGATCGATGCTGACTGAAAGGAGACGACAAAGCCGCGATTCTTTTCAGTAGCAATTTCCGAAAGATAAACCGAGCTGGACCCGACTTCGACACCAGCAGAAAATCCTTGGATCAGCCTACCGCACAGAACGATTAGCGGCGCAAAAATACCAATCCTGTCATAGCCGGGTGTCAGGGCAAGAGTGATCGTACCAATCGCCATCAGGGTCAGCGTAAGGATAAGTCCCCGACGTCGTCCCAGACGATCGACATAAGCGCCCAGAATCAATGCTCCCAGAGGGCGCATCAGAAACCCTGCCCCGAAGGTTGCAAAAGACAGCATCAGTTCGGCCTGGGCATTACCTGAAGGAAAAAAGGCCCTGCCAATATCTCCTGCATAATAGCCGAAGACCATGAAATCGTACATTTCGAGCATGTTGCCGCTCGTGACCTGCCCGATAGCCTTGATCAACCCCGGCCTGGGAATTGTCTGTGATCGGGATACAGTATCACACAAGGCATTTTTCTGATCGGTACCAGTCATTTCAAGTTCCTGCTCCTTGCGACACTGTCAGGCAAGCCAGTACCTCTGCTCTGCCGTACAGACCTGTAGTCTGGTCACAAGTATGAACTATTTGCAATTTTTCTTCCTGATATCAGATCACCTCTCAGGCATCATCAGCGGAAAAACGGCAACTTCCTCTGAAATCACCGTTCACATCGCGACTTCAATGAGCCTCGTATTCTTTCATGAGCGCTGCCAGACCATGCTGGCGTCTGGTACGCAGTCTTGCCGCGATCAGAATTGACTGAGCTTCCCTCACTGCACGGTCAAGTTCCTCATTGATGATCACATGGTCAAACTCGCTCCAATGAGAGATCTCGGCAAGAGCTGCGCCCATGCGTTTGTCAATCTCAGCAGCATCATCCGACGCGCGCGAGCGCAATCTGCGGTCCAGCTCTTTCATCGACGGGGGCAGTACAAACAGACTCACCACATCATCAGGCAGTGCATCGCGCAACAGACGATGTCCTTGCCAATCGATATCGAACACCATGTCACGACCGCTCGCCAATGCGGCCTCGACCGGTGCGCGTGGCGTCCCGTAGCCACGACCAAAAACTTCAGCCCACTCCAGCAACTCGCCCCTCTCCGCCATCGCCCGGAATTCTTCGAGGGAGCGGAAATAGTAATGCACGCCCTCTTTCTCCCCGGGACGAGGCGCACGCGTGGTTACTGAAACCGAATGTACGAGACTGGAATCTCCCGCGCGCAGGGCATTGGCAATAGTTGATTTGCCCGCACCCGATGGAGCAGAAATCACGAGACAGACGCCACGTCTTGGTACGGTCGTCATGTCATCCCTCCATCATTGTTTTCACGCGTCGTGTTGAGCCATAGCCGTTCGAACGTCTTTTGAAAACAGTCCGTCAGGCCAGACCAATCGCATGACAAGAGGTTCCGCGTTCCAGCCCCGTCAGCAGAGAAACATCGTCGATCTCATTCGGGATCGCCTTCAGGGAATATAACGCTGAGCCCGCAGCAGGGTGAAGAGGTCGAAAAACGAGTCCCGCGTCGACTGATAGCCCGTAAAGCCCATTTCCCGGCTCTTGCTCATATCCGTGAGGCACTCGACCGGACGGCCAAGGTCAGCATCGGTGTGCCAGGCTGAGGCCAAACGATGAAGACCGGGTTCGACGAGCCCTGCTTTTTCGGCCAACGCCGCCCATTCATCTCCTTTATCTGCCAATACTGCCTCAAGCGAGCCTGCCTCTCCCGGATAAGGCGCAGCCTCGATACCGAACCAAGCAGCAAGTTCCGGCCAGAGTACGCTCCATCGAAAAACGTCGCCGTTGACAATATTGAAGGCTTCGTTCCGTCCCGCAGGACTGGTTGCCGCCCAGAAAATCTGTCGCGCCAGCTGTCGCGCATCCGTCACATCCGTCAAACCCGACCACTGAACGGGTGAACCGGGGAAGACGAAAGGCAAGCCGGTTTCACGGCAAAGTGAGGCATAGACCGCGAGCGTCGTACCCATATTCATCAGATTGCCGATTGCATGACCGATAATCGTATGCGGACGATGCACGCTCCAGGAAAAACCGTGCCTTCTTGCGGCGTCAAACAGGACGTCTTCCTGCGCATAATAGAAATTCTCGATGTCGAGGCGCGGCAGGGTCTCACGGAACGGCGTTTGCGGCAGCACACCTTTGCCATAGGCCTCGAACGGCCCGAGATAATGTTTGAGCCCGGTGACGAGCCCCGCGTGAACAATCTGTTCCGGGTGTGGCAGAGTTTCGAAAACGTTGCGAAGCATGGCGCTGTTGGCGAGGATGTTCTCACGCTCGGTATCACGGCGTGTCCAGGTGGTGAAGAACACATGGCTTGGCGCAAGATCGGCCAGAGCCTCGCGCAGGGCGACAGGATCGAGCGTATCAGCCTTGATGGGCAGCACGCCCGAAGGCAGCGTCTCGATCCGGCGTGCCAGACCGTATACGGCCCAGCCTTCAGCCACCAGACGATTTGCGAGATTCTGGCCAACCATGCCGGTCGCGCCGATAATAAGAGCCTTATGGGTCATGTGACCCTCCAGATGTCGTTTGCGTCTCTCCGAAGCTGGGCAGTATGGAGATAAAACGCAATCCGGCACTTTCTGGTGCCCTGGGCACCAAAAGGGAACCATGATCGACAAGAAACCCGATCCTCTCGGCCGCTATCGTAAAGGCCCTTACCTTGAAGAATGCGCTCCACGTCGCCTGCTGCGCCTTTTTTCCGGCAAATGGGTGACAATGATCCTTCATGCCTTGCATATGCTTGGCGGTGCTGCACGACCCGGTAATCTGCAACGCAATCTGCCAGGTATCTCGAAAAAAATGATGACCCAGACCCTGCGCGAATTGCAGGATCTGGGAATCATCGAACGTATTGTGCTTCAGACCATGCCACCAGCGGTGGAATACCGCCTGACACCCCTTGGCCAGCGTTTCATAGAACCGCTCGAAGCGCTCTATTGCTGGGGTGAGGAAAACAGAACGCTGCTCGACCAGCTGGGCTGAGGATCAACGCCCGGTCCGCTCGCGCAGATGGGCCGGATAGCGTTCACCCACCACATCTATATGCTGCAAAGCAGCCTCGATACGCGCCAGCGCTCCGGAAGAAAGATGCAGCGTTGCAGCTCCGAGATTTTCCGTCAGGCGGGCTGGTTTTGTCGTACCAGGAATCGGGGTGATCCAGGGTTTGCGCGCCATAAGCCAAGCCAAGGCTATCTGTGCCGGGGTGGCATCCATCTCGACGGCAAGCGCCTTCAGTGCCTCGACCAGAGCCTGATTGGCCGCAACGGCTTCAGCCGCGAAGCGTGGGACGCTGCTGCGGAAATCATCCTTGCCGAACACGGTTTCAGGCGTGATTGCGCCTGTCAGAAAACCCTTGCCGAGTGGGCTGAACGGCACAAACCCGACCCCGAGTTCCTCAAGCAATGGCAGGATTTCCTTTTCCGGCTCGCGCCACCACAGCGAATATTCACTCTGAAGCGCGGTGACAGGCTGTACCGCATGAGCCTTGCGAATAGACCCTGCACCGGCCTCGGACAGGCCGAAATGGCGCACCTTACCCTCCCAGATCAGCTCCTTGACCGCTCCGGCAACATCTTCCATTGGCACGTCAGGGTCGACGCGATGCTGATAGAACAGATCGATTGTATCCGTACGCAGGCGTTTGAGGGCTTCTTCAGCCACCTGGCGTATACGGGCCGGATGGCTATCCATACCCTGTGCAACCTCGCCATTACTGAAGCCGAATTTGGTCGCAATCACCACGTCCTCACGGAACGGTGCCAGTGCCTCACCCAGCAGATCCTCGTTTTCAAACGGGCCGTAAGCTTCGGCCGTATCGAAAAATGTAACACCCTGCTCATAGGCGCTGCGTAAAAGGGCAATGGCGGCACCACGCTCGATGGCCGGACCATAGCCATAGCTCAACCCCATGCAGCCCAGTCCAAGGGCGGAAACCTCGAGACCATTCTGGCCAAGACGACGCTTTTCCATCTGCACACTCCGTTTCTGATCGTTTAGAAAAGGATCCGGCTCAACGACGATATTGCGCGTCGCTAACCTTCTCCATCCAGTCGGTGGATTTGCCATCCTGCGTTTCAGTGATGGCGATATGGGTCATGGCGCACTCGGCCGAGGCCCCGTGCCAGTGCTTTTCGCCCGGTTCGAACCACACAGTGTCACCAGCCTGAACCTGCTCCACCGGCTCGCCATCGCGCTGCACCCAGCCAAGGCCGGTCGTGATCAGAATGGTCTGCCCCAGGGGGTGACTATGCCACGCCGTACGGGCGCCTGGCTCGAATGTGACTGTGGCGCAGGCCAGAGCGCCACTTCCGTTAAAAGGGCAATCAATACGCACTATGCCAGTAAACCAGTCTGACGACCCCCTGGCAGAGGGGGTAGAACCCGGATGTCTGATTTCCATGAAGAGGCTCTTTGTTCGAATTGAAGGGGGCAAAAAACAGAGCCCCATAGACTTCTGACAGAAGACCACAGACAGGATCATGAGATTAGATGCTATGATATGCACAAACCCATGTCGGAAATTCATGAATGCAACGCGAAGAACTGGTCGATCTCAGTGCCTTTCTGGCCGTGGCCGAAGAGCAAAGCTTTACCCGTGCCGCCGCCCGGATCGGCACCTCACAATCTGCCCTGAGTCATACAGTCAGACGACTTGAAGCACGCCTGGGCGTGCGTCTTCTCACCCGCACAACGCGACGCGTTTCGGCGACAGAGGCGGGAGAGCGTCTGCTCCGCACCCTTTCGCCGGCGCTGAGCAGTATCGCAGAGGAAATTGCCTCGATCAGCGAGTTATCTGAAAGACCCTCCGGCACTGTAAGGATTACGACATCCGAGCATGCCGCCGCCAGTCTGCTCTGGCCCAAACTCAGAAGCCTGCTGCCCGATCATCCTGATGTTCATATCGAACTGTCGCTGGATTCCGGCCTGACCGATATCGTCGCTGACCGGTTTGATGCGGGGGTAAGACTGGAGGAGACCATTGCCCGCGATATGATTGCCGTGCCCATTGGCCCGCCCCTGCGCATGGCTGTTGTGGGATCGCCGGAGTATTTCTCAAGCAATCCGAGACCTTTGCGCCCACAGGATCTGGCTCGGCACTGCTGTATCAATCTGCGTATGCGCAGTTCAGGGGGTATCTATGCATGGGAGCTGGAAAAAGGCCGACGCGCCCTGCGTGTCCGGGTGGAAGGACAGGCAACGTTTGACAGCGCCTCAATGGTGCGTCAGGCGGCGCTTGACGGTTTTGGTCTGGCCTGCGTGATGGAAGACCAGATCAGAGATCACGTGGAAGCAGGACGCCTGATCCGCGTTCTTGAAGACTGGTGCCCACCCTTTCCCGGTTATCATCTTTATTACCCGAGCCGCCGAAACGCTTCTGCCGCCTTCCGGCTCGTGGTCGAGGCGCTGCGTTATCGCGGCTGAAGGGCCAGGGTCATTCGTCTTCAGTATTCCTGGGCAGTAGGTCGAAACAGGATCTCGTTGATATCAACAGCTTCTGGCTGGCTCATGGCGAAAATTACCGTATCCGCAAAGGACTCGGGCGGAATGGCCACCTGTTCGTAAAATGCCTTCATGCGCTGTGCGGTATCAGCATCCGTCACGCTACCGGTAAGTTCCGTTGCAACCGCACCAGGCGAGATAATGGTGGTACGGATATTATAATTCTTCACCTCCTGACGAAGTCCTTCTGAAAGGACGCGTACAGCAGTTTTGGTAGCGGAATAAACCGCGCCACCCGGCCCGACCTTGTGACCGGCAACAGAGGCCACATTGATGATATGTCCGCTTTTCTGACGCTGCATCTGCGGCAGCACGGCGGCAATACCATAAAGAGTACCTTTGAGGTTGATGTCGATCATTGCGTCCCAGGCAGCAATATCCCGCTTTTCAAGCGGTGAGGATGGCATAAGACCGGCATTGTTGATCAGCACGTCCACACGATCATACAGAGTGATGGCCCGGTCAACGAGCGCCTGGACCTGATCCACCTGGCTGACATCGGTCTTCACGATCGCCGAACGTTCGAGGCCCAGCGAGTCCGCCAGTGCTTCAAGTCGATCCATGCGCCGTGCACCAATCACAATCCTTGCACCTTCTGCCACCAGACGGCGCGCCACAGCCTCACCAAGACCGCTGCTCGCGCCGGTAATGACAACAACTTTTCCGGCAATATTCTGTGTCATGATCAGGATTCCTTTTCGTCTGCGAAAACCTGCCTCGCAATGGCGAGCGCAGAAGAGGCTGTGGGCCAGCCTGAGTAGAAAGCCAGATGGGTAATGATCTCGATGATCTCATCTTTCGTCACACCGGTGTTCAGTGCTTTGCGCAGATGAAAACCCAGCTCATTGCCGCGATAAAGCGCAATCAGACAGGTGATGGTCACCATACACCGCTCACGTGGCGTCAGACCGGGCCGCTCCCAGACCTCGTCGAACAGGATCTGATCCGTATAACGCGCCAGATCTGGTGCCATATCGCCAAAAGCCCTCTGGGCAGTATGAGCTTTCCCAGACATGATCTGACCCTCCATATCCGTTTCCTACGGCTTGAGAGAGCCTAACCTCACATCAGACAGCGCATTAGATCATGAATTCAGCATGATCTAATGCGCTCCATTCATGAAACAATTAAAAAGACAGGCAAGCACGAACGACAGGATCCATCATTTCCAAGGATCAAGTCCAAGCAGCTTCCGGCCCAGAGAATCAAGAGTGGCAACAGGATAATGCGTTGCCTCGTAATTACGGGGATCGCCGGGAAAACCGTCCCCTGCCGGGGTCCCCTGCTCCCTCCAGACACGAATGCGGTCGTCTCTGAGACGCTCGTTCTCGTAATCAGCCGGAAACATCGATACATATTGCGCCATACGCACGTCGTGTTCGCTGATATTCGGCCTCACACCGTGAGCAAGAAGACTGTTGAAAAGAAGCAGATCCCCAGGTTCCATGTCACAATTGACAATATCATAGCCGGTGACATCAGGTTTGAACGGGTTGGAACCGGGAGGCTGTTTGTCCCACCACGTCTCGATCTCGGCAAAAACCCCTGGCACACACTGGAAACCACCGATTTTTCCTCCCTGCTTTTTCAGGGACAGAATGCCCTGCACAGAGACAGGTAGCGGTCGCTGAGATGGATCGATATCAAAATGAATAAATCCCTTTGTTCTGTTAGCTCTGCGAGCCTCCGCATTGGGTGGACTCAAATTCGCCCGATCCAGCGCAACCCATAGATCCTCTCTGTCCCAGATATCAACGAAGACGTCGTAGATCCTGGGTAACTGGCGAATATCCCAGAGGCTTTGATGATTATAGACCTCGACCATCCCTGCACCGTTCAACTCGGTCATGCGATGCGGTCGACGATCCCTGTTATGCCAGGTCTCCGGCCGACCGGGATCCATCTCCTGGAACTCCCAGAGCATGCTTACAACGGGTTCGACCTTTTCAGGCGGGGCCGCGTTGCGGATAATAACGAAGCCTTTGGTCACCCAGTGTTCCCAGTCTGCCTGACTCAGAACACGCAGGGGAAGCTTTTTCCTGATATCTTTCAGCTGTGTCGTATTGCCGCGCACACCGGGATGGTCTCCATGGCCGCCATAGAGTCCCTCTTCCCGCATCATAATATCATTTTTCATAACCAATATCACTCCAAATTGAGTGATTATCACTTTACATTAACCTGATTTTGGGGATCTGTATCGAAAAAGGCTTAGATTGATACTATTGCGGCGTTGAAAGAACAGGCGTGACATGAAGCCGTTTTTCGAGACAATCATCCCCCATCTGGAAACATCCTGGGCATTTCTCGATCGCCAGCTGCCTCATGGCATACCTTTCGAATGGCATTACCACCCCGAATACGAGCTGACACTTACCCTGAACAGTGCAGGCCATCGCTATATCGGCGAAGCAGTCGACCCTTATGATGACGGCGACCTCGCTCTCATCGGACCCAATCTGTTGCATAGCTGGGCGTCGGAAGGCTCCCCACTTTCGCCAGGCTCTCATCGAGCGCTCGTCTGTCATTTTACGCTTGATTGGGTAAAATCCCTGATCAGTCTCTTTCCGGAATTCGGCAAGCTCCATAATCTTCTTGCCCATGCAGGACAGGGCATAGAATTCGGAACGTCTATCAGACACGGGGCGCGGAACCTGATGATGCAGATGCAGGATGCCTCTCCTGCTCATCGCCTGGCCCTCATGCTGGACCTTCTGGCGCTGCTGAGCCAAAGCGAGGAATGGCGTCCTATCCTGCCAGAATCTACCGCACCCGTTCTCAGTCTTGAGCAGGACAAACGACTGGGTCGCGTTCTCGCACATCTGCATAGCACCTATCGGGAACCCATACGGATGGAGACGCTGGCTGGACTTGCCTGCATGAGTGTATCGGCGCTGCAGCGTCTGTTCAAATGCCATATGAGATCGACAATCAGCTGTTATCTGATACGACTCCGTATCGGTTACGCCTGCACACGCCTGATCGGCGGCGTAACCTCCATCACCACTGTGGCCGGAGAAGCTGGCTATTCAAACCTGGCTCTCTTCAACCGGCACTTTCGGCGCTTGCATGGAGAAACACCTTCAGCATTCCGCAAGCGCCACAGCACCCTGTTTTTCTAGCACTATAGTTACGTTGTAGATTTGAAGCGTGCGAAGTATGTGACTGCCTGATGGGATCATCGAAAGACGGGCTATCAGAGGATGTCAGATCAGAATCTGATGTCAGGTGGCCTTCACGGCAAGGCGTCGGATTTACCGGATCGACCATTGCGGCGAACCAAAAGACTCCGGATCCGAGTGCTAAAGTATACTGACGCTTAAAGATTGGCCCTGGAGCGATACAGACGTTCGCCGTTGGTGACTTGCCCAGTTGAGCACCGGAGTGAGGCCCCATCGGGCAGCGTCTTAATGATATCGCGGGCCTTGCCGACTTGTTTTTGGCTGGACTGGGAAAGAGAGGGATCGACACCGGTATCTCTGGCTGAGAAACCCACACGCCGCCGGTCAGATGCAACACACGTGAATATCAGCACCGTAATTGTATCAAGATCATATTAAGGCATTTCAGGGGCTAGCAGCTCTTCCCCGCAGGCTACGAAAGATACCCAACCGTGTTACTGGTTGGCGGCCTGTTTCACCGCAAAATCTATATTTTGACTATGCATCCGGAATTTTCCACACACACAAATAATTAGATGCCAATCAAAAATAAACATGGCAGAAGTAATATTTGTTTATATATATTTACAATTTATACATTCCATGCTATTAAAAACTATGGAGTGTTATTTATGAAAAAAATATACCTCACAATTACTTTCATGTTCATAAATCCTGCTATAGCGCAGGGTTATTTGCCACCGGGGGGGCTTTCCCCCGAGACAACAGTGAATGCACCTGGAACAGAAATGGATGGTCTCAAGCTGCCATCTATACTGAAATCGCTAGTTTCAATTAATCAAGTCGGAAAACCATTTGGAGTCGCCGGGCTGAGTGCGAAGGGTGCAATCACTGCTCCATTAGCTTCCATCGGGTCGAGTGAAATCAAAGATCCCAATGGGAAATCGATATTGGTAATAAATCCAACTCAGTCAGACGATAATAAGATTGGAAAAAATTACTGGAATCTCATGAAACCTCACGCAGTTCTTGTTGGGGGAAGTAGGGTTGGTACAATATCGAATAATAATTTTGGACCTGATTCTCAGCTATATATTGTGGGTCATGCTGATGGCATGGGAGGGCAGGGATGCCTGTTATGTATACTTGACGGACCCGGATCGATAACAGATTTCCTTCCAGGAATCTCAAGTAATTGGAATACATTAGATGGCATATCAAGCTACGGATCTGCCGATCAGTCTCTAGAATATATTTCTTCCAGCAACAAGCCAGCAACTGTATCTTTACAAGTCTCAGGATATACTGAAAATGAAGTTATATTAAAATATCCAATGACGGATTCAGAGATACATAGGATACATTATGGTATGTATGTTATGACAAACATTATAGATCCCAAGATAAAAATAAATAATTTTTCAGAAAAAAATAATCTTCCTTTGAAAAATTACTATGCTTCTATTGTCGATCACATTGTTGATTCTACTCATATTCGGGTTATCGGATGGTCGGTCATTGGGGGAAGGAATCCAAGTGCGGGCCAAATCCCAGATATTTCTAATGTTGACAAAGTCTGGACGAATTTCGGGGTTCCTATGGTAGGAATTGGTGCCAATACCGGGTCAGGAATATTTAATTGGCGTATCGATCATAATAATGTATCGGATAGCTGGGTCCATGAATATGGGGCTGAATATGATATCAACAATTTTAGTAGCCCTGGTTCAATGCGGGTGACGGGACTAACTTTAGTTGAAGGGGGTAATGCTCCATCTGCGGATAGTTGGGGTATAGCAATCAACGCCCCTCAAAATCCTGATCTGCTCGAATTGGATGGAGGCAAAGACTCGAAAATAATCAACTCTCCAGGAGCTTTCCTTGTCAATGGTAGTGGCCTGACAAGTAACAGTGCGCCCGATCATGAGTTTGGCGAATGGGATGCTTTTCTCGCTCCCCAAGATAATATTCGATTGGTTAATTTCATACATCACAATGGTATTGGTCTTGGATATACCAGCGCAGAGGTATATATTGGCGCACATGCCAATGATATTTTTGGTAAGTCTCCTTTACTGGCAAGTTCTGGCGTAATGATGGGGGCTTTGGGATTGAATATTGGCGGAAATATTGGATCAGCTTCACTTTGTGGAGGTGCTGGAACAAACAAGCTCAATTGTTCTCTGCGCGTCGATGGTGATGGATCTATAAAAACAACGGGAAGTATATTCATATCAGGCAACATTGATGCGAAAGGTATTATTGTTGGAAAGACCGTAATTCAAGCAAGTGGTGATACAACGATTGCTGGAAACTTGATGGCGCCGGGACTTATCTCCAGTGGGGATGTGAATGCAAAAAACGATATTTGGGCGATGCAAGGTTTCTTCCGAGAAAGATTGTACACTCCAGCCTCCTCATCGGATAAATGCGTAGAGGGACAATTTACAGACGATTCGAATTACCATTACGTTTGTGTTGCGAACAATTCTTGGAAGCGCGTCGCGTTAACTAATTGGTGAAAATGGGCAGCGTTCGATTTTAGACCTGTTCTGTTAAACGCTGCTTCTGGGACGTTGCAGAACGGGCGCCGTGTAATTCACCCGATCTCACGCATTTGTGGCAGGAAGCATCGCATCGTCGCCGCATTACGAATTACTTTCGAAAGGGTACTTAAGGCTTCTATATCAGCTAAATGCACCAATTCCTTTGCAGCTACAGGATACAAGTCAGGTTAGGCTATAGCCGCTCCAGATATTTAATCCCAAGATCTGAATGAATCTCTTGGGCTCTGAGATCCCAACTCTACAGACACCTTCGTAAGAAGATAACATCATCCAAAGGGCTGATACCGCTCTTCCTCCTACCGGAGCAATGGCATTAATCGACCTGCGAAACCGCAACAGGTCTGGACAACTCCAGGGATAAGGTCGCCGCCTCGGCCAGTCTTTGCGCCTCCACCCCATCACGCATTGTGGCAAGCGGTGGCTTTCCCTGCTGGATCAGGGCACGAAAGGCGTCCATTTCCGCACGATAAGCTTCCGCAAACCGGGCAATGAAATCACTCATGGGCCGGGATGACGTGAAACCCTGAATATCCGCACTTATGAAATTCGTGGCCGGTTGATTGGCAACATAAAAAACCCGCTTTTCACAGACAGCCTCAAGCCTCTGATCATAACCAAAAGCGGCATGTCGAGCGTTGATCATCTGAACCAGACGGCCACTTTCCGAGCGCAGCGTGATCATGGCGGTGTCGATATCACCCGCCTCGCCTATGGCAGGATCAATCAGACAGGCCCCGGTCGCATAAACCGACACGATCTCCTCGCCGAGCAGATAGCGCGTCATGTCAAAATCATGGATGGCCTGATCGCGAAACAGACCACCTGAGGATTTCACATAACTGACAGGCGGAGGGGATGGGTCGCGTGTATGCATCACGATATGCTGCACTTTCCCTGAGCGACCAGAGGTAATTTCCTCCTTCACATGCAGGAAATCCGGGTCGTAACGACGCTGAAAGCCGAGCATGACAGCATTACCCGCAGACCCGATTTCACGGGCAATATCGATCACTTTCCGGAAATCAAGGCTTACGGGCTTTTCGCAAAACACAGGTTTACTGGTACGCGCAGCCTGACGCAGCAGCCATTCATGTGTGTCGGTCGGACTCGCAATCAGATAGGCATCAATTTCAGGATCAGCGAAAACAGCCTCTGCGTCACTCAGTCGTGCCTGACTGCGAGCCAGCAGATCTTCACGACCAGGCGACGGAACAGGGTCAGCGATTGCGACCAGTTTCATATCCTGCATGGCCATCAGGTTTCGCGCATGGACCTGGCCGATACGGCCAGCACCGAACAAGGCTAGTTTTGTCACTTCGTCACTCTCCCGTGAGAGGTCATAATTACCGGAACAGACGCCCGGCTTCGCGTGCACGATCCATCGTTTCCAGCGCCAGCAACGACGCCGGAAGGGATCGGACGGGAGATTGTTTCAGCCCCTGTCCGATACACCAGGCCATATGCTCGACCTGATAATGAAGACCGTCATAGGAAGAGCATGGCTCGTCGAAAACGAGATGAGTAGAAAGGTCGTTCGCTCGCACCACGAAAGGGCCGGGCGTGAAGAATTTACCCGCTATCGTGATCATACCCTCCCTTCCGGTGATAACCGCCTGACAGGGCGTGTGGGACAAAAGCGTCGTATGCAGAACTGCCTGCGCGCCTTTACGGTAGTGCAGTATCATGCCCGTCTGACCATCCACCCCGGTTTGCGCGGGAATGGTCTGAGCCATGACATGATCGGGACGCCCCAGAATGCCGGTCGCCAGTCCCACGACATAGGTCCCGAGATCCAGCATAGGCCCCCCTCCCAGATCAGCGCGCATGATACGGTGATCGGGTGGGAAAAATTCGCCATGATCGGCAAGGATACTGGTCACTTCACCGATTGCTCGATCCCGCAATAACTTTCGCAGGACCGAGAATTTGGGCAGAAAATCTGTCCAATAGGCCTCCATCAGAAACACATCGTGTTTTCTGGCCAGTACAATAAGAGCTTCCAGTTCCACTGCCGAAACACAGATCGGTTTTTCAACCAGAACGGGTTTGCCCGATTCAAGGGCACGCTTGGCCATGTCAAAGTGAAAGGGATGAGGCGTCGCTATATAAACCGCATCAATTTCAGAATGATCGCTCATCCCTCCATCGAACGCGTGAGGGATCGCGAACCGACGCGCAAATTCCGACGCGCGCGCAGCATCACGAGACTCAACCCCCATAATCTTCTGGCGGGTAAAACGCTGTACCGCCATTACAAAACGCTCGGCGATCCAGCCCGGACCAATCACCCCCCATCTGAGGGAGGGAATACTGGCAGGATCGAGACGATCCGGTTCAGGCAAAGCAGAAGGAAAAGGCATTTTTCTCACTCCCTCTCAGGATGATATGGTGCCGGATATCCAGAACAGAATTTATACGGATGGAAGAGACTGCCAGCTCCGGCTCTGGAGAGAAGCCTCCATGGCATCCATGATTTGCTGATTGCGCAGACCAAAATCAAATGCCGGAAAACAATCCGCATCGGACATGATTCCAGTAATGAGATCATGCACTTCGATGACCTTCACATCAAAATATCCAAGACCGCCGCCACCAAAATCAAAGCCAAAAAATGCAGAGAATTGTGGTACCTGACTGCCAACGAGCAAAGTACGAAAGCCGCGATCGGATTTTTCGTCACCAAAACGATAGAGCTTGAGTTCGTTGAACCGCTCTCCGTCCATGATGAGAGTCCCCTCTGTGCCCGAGACTTCCCAATATACACCGAAAATCTTGCCCGCCGCGATACGGGAGGCCTCGATCGTCCCTCCGGCCCCTGAAGCAAACTGTACCAGTGCCTGAATCTGGTCTTCATTTTCGACATCGGCCAGGGCTGCGTTTTTACCGATCGTTGCGCCATAGCCGGATCCGCTCTCGGGCACGGGTCTCTGTCGAAACATCGTCTGGCTTTGTGCGATCGTGGCGGTGATATCTCCCATCAGGAACTGTCCAACCGCAATCACGTGAGAACCAAGATCACCCAGCGCGCCGGAACCGGCCTCGCTCCGCCTCAGCCGCCAGGAAAAAGGCAGATTCGGGTCATTGTAAAATCCCTGATCGAACCAGGCCCGGAACCGTGTGGGACGCCCGATATCTCCACGCTCGATAATCTGTCTGGCATAGAGCGCTGCCGGTGTCTTGACGTTGTTGAATGCCACCATGGTTTTTACGCCCGCTTTGCGGGCGGCACGGGTCATTTCAGAAGCGTCCTCGGCGCTCAGGGCAAGCGGCTTTTCGCAATAGACATGTTTGCCAGCCGCAATCGCCTCCAGCGCCATTTCCTTGTGAAACAGATTGGGCGAAGTAATATCGACCACATCGATATCAGGGTCATTGACCAATGCGCGCCAGTCACCCGTCGAACGCTCAAAGCCAAAGCGACGAGCGGCATTTTCAGCCAGTTCCGGCGTGGCATCGGCCAGCATGGCAAGATGCGGTACTGCCGGGAGATTGCGGTACAGCATGGCAGCACGACGATAGGCGTCGGCATGCGCCTGCCCCATGAAACCTGATCCAATCAGACCGATATTGAGCTGCTTTTTTTTCATCGTGATCATCCTGGAATGTGGAACCCGATCTCCTCCAACCGGGCCACGCATTGCATTTTCTGTAATCGGGACACCTCCCGATATCCGGTCAAAGAATTCACCCTGACAGATAGGTCTTTCAGACCGCTGTCATGGCATTGGCAAAACAGGATTCGACCACCTGACGGGCACGGGTCACAGCCGCAAAAGGCGGCGCCTTGGCAGGATCCTGCTCGGCCTCGACCACCATCCAACCCTGATAGCCGCTCTGAACCACAAATTCGGCGAGCGGCCTGAAATCGACACATCCATCACCCGGAACGGTGAACATGCCAGCACGCACGGCCGCATTAAAACTCATATCCTGGTCACGCACCTGTTCCAGAACGGCGGGACGAACATCCTTGAGATGGATATGGCAGATACGCGCGCTGTAACGGTCGATCAGACGACGATAATCAAAACCTGCGGCCATGGCATGACCCGTATCCAGCAGCAGACCCACGTCAGCAGAAAGCGCATCAAAAAGCTGACTGATTTCCTGAAAGGTTTCCGCGACCATCATGAGGTGATGGTGATAAGCCAGTCTGATGCCATATTCGTTACGCAGACGTGCATCGAATGCTGCCAGACGGGTTGCGTAGGACGTCATCGCGTCACTGGAAAGGATAAGCCGGCGGGACATTTTCTCGTCCAGTGGCGAGGCCGAGGGAGTCATGGCACCGCATTCGCCATAGACCATGATATTGCACCCAAGAGCCCGCAGAAGCTGGGCATGGCTGACCACCTCACTCCATTCCTCGTCAACAGAGCGATCAGCCAGCTGGCCGGAATACCAGCCGGAAGCCAGAGCCAAGCCATGTTCCTGCAAGATTGGTGCAAGGGCCTGCGCTGTACGCGGGTATTTCCGCCCGAGTTCAGTACCGGCATACCCTGCTTTTGCCATTTCACCCAGACACTGGGCGAGCGGTGTTTCATCACCAAGATCTTCAAGAACATCATTTGTCCAGGAGAGTGGACTGCACCCCAGCCTCACCCCGTACGGCATCTTGCCCTTATGGTTCATAGCCTGCTCCTGCATTCTGTCGATGCCCTCAGGCTAGGTCCGGACACTCTGGCCGACACGCGCATAATTGATGTGTTCGCATCAGATTATTGAGATAGATCACATGGATAACATCACATAACCGTTGGATCTTTCATGTCTCAACGCGCCACGATACTGGAAATAGCCCGCCATTCAGGGGTTTCGACTGCAACGGTTGATCGCGTCATCAACGGCCGGGGCGGTGTTCGTCTGGCAAAGGAACGGGTCGTGCTCGAAGCGGCACGCGCGCTTGGCGATGGGCGCAGACTCGTCGCGCTGCACGCACGACTGGCCCGGATCGCCGTCGTGACACAACCTCCCGGCAATCCGTTTCATGCGGCACTGCAGGAAGCCTTCAGAAGAATCATACCCGCTTATCGGGAGCAGAATATCGCCTGCTTCGAGCATCATTCACCCATTGCTCATCCGGAGCGTTCCGCAACGCTGATTCGTCAGCTCGCACGCGATTATGACGGGCTTATTCTCTGCCTGCCCGACCATCCTGCCATCCGTCAGGCCGTTACCGATGCCGGGCAGAGACTGCCAATCGTCACGATTGCCTCGGACATCACCTCTCCCAATCGCATGGCCTATATCGGCTCTGACAATCATCGCGCTGGACGTATTGCCGCTGACATGATGGGACGCCTGCTCGGCCGGCGTACGGGCAGGGTCGCCTTGATTGCTGGCACAATGCATTATATCGGCCACCAGCAGCGCTATGCCGGTTTCATGCAGGCGCTTGATGAACGCTATGCTGCACTTTATGCGACGCCTGCTCAGGAATGCCTCGAGAACGAAGACCGCGCAGCAGATGCTGTTCATGCCCTGTTGCAGGAGCATCGCGATATTGTCGGCATCTATCATTTCTCTACAGGTGCCGATGCTATCGCCCGCCTTCTTGAGAAACTCGGTCTCTCGGACAGGCTGATCTTCATCACCCATGAGCTGACCCCGCATCGCGCGGAGCTGCTCAAATCAGGTGTAATCGATCTGGTTCTGGACCAGAACCCCATGCTGGAAGCAAGAACGGCGCTTTCGACACTCAGTCATCATCTGGGACGCGCACCTGCGCCTCTGGATGGCCCCCTCATCCCGCTAAGCGTGCATACACGCGAAACAGTCTAGGCAGGATAAAGCTCGCTTATTGTGTCTGCGTCTGTTTCTCGCTTTTGATGTTCCGGGATGCGCTTCCTGCCGGGAGAGCCTGGGCCGGAAAATCCTCGGTATCGAAATGACGCAATTTCGTAATCTCAGCCTCGGTCAATGTCGTTTCACTTCCCGCAAGGCGATGCGTAACGAACTGGACAAGTGCCAAAATCTGCCGGTCTGTCAGATCATGCCGAAAGGCAGGCATGAAGGCTTTGTGATCGGCACCGTTACGATGCACACCCGCCAATATGGTCATGACAAGATTACTCGACCGTGATGCCCTGACCGTCCCGCTCTTGCGGAGCGAAGGGTAGAAATCATCTGCTGTGCCAGAACCATCAAGCTGATGACAGGAAGCACAGGCAGCCATGTAAAGCGCCGCACCTCCTTCAATGTCGCGATAATTGCGTCGGTCAGCATACGGGCGTGGATCTGCATTACGTTGCTGACGGGCCAGATCGCGTGTTGCGCGAGCCTGTTCTGAATCGACGTCATAGATCCGCGAGACAGACACGGCAGTATCGACCCGATGGTGCGGCTGAACACGCCGTTTCTGCTCCCGCAAAAACGCGGTAATCGCCGCAAGATCCGGCTCACTCAGATAGCGCAGGGAATGCTCGACAGCTTCTCCCATCGGGCCAGCCGCCACTCCCCTGTCACGCGCATGCCCATCGCGCAGATAGGCCATGATTTCGTTATCACGCCATGATGCAAGCGGTCCGTTCTCACCGGCTGCAATATCCGGTGCGTACCAGCCGCCAAGGGATGCGCCCTCCAGCTTGTGGCCGGATTTCGTCGCCATCATGAAATTGCGTGGTGTATGGCAGGTGCCACAATGGGCGACAGTCTCGACCAGATAGCGCCCACGTGACTGAAGCGGTGTCTCACCGGGACGCGGCGCAAACCGGCCCTTGTCGAGATACATCCAGTTCCATACACGCATCAGACTACGCATGTTGTACGGGAAACGCAGCGCCGTGACCGGCCCCACCGCCTGATCGACGGGTGTGATCTGCGTCGTCACATAGACATAGAGGGCGTGGATATCGTCATCGGTCATACCCGCATAGGAATCATAGGGCATGGCCGGATAGAGACGATGTCCGTCCGCTGATTTTCCTTCACGTACGGCGGCGGCAAAAGCTGCTTCAGACCATCCGCCTATACCATGCGCCTGCGACGGGGTAATATTGCTGGAATAGATCACGCCCAGAGGCGATTTTATGCCGTATCCTCCGGCAAATTCCGCACCTCCGGGTCTGGTATGACAGGCCACGCAATCAGCGGCCCGGGCGAGATAGGCACCGCGCTGTATCAGGGCCTGATCGTTTGCCTTCACGGCGGGAGAAAACAGCAGCACAACAGCCAGAGTGATGCCTGATGTCATGGCATGATGGAGAGAGCGACGCATGGCTCAGATCTCCTTCAGCATGATCGAGGCGGAACGCAGCGACAGTGCACACCCGGTCAGAGTCGGATTGACCACCGAGGCTGCGGGCATGATGCCGGTCGTCGCAATGAAGAGGTTATCGTGATCGTGGCTGCGCCCTTCATGATTGACAACGGAATCACGCGGATCGTTGCCCATGATAACCGTACCCATCGGGTGATCACGATTCTCCCAGAGGCTGAGATTCCGATCAAAGATTTCGCCACCGAGCAGCTTCAGAAAATTCGCATAATCCTCTTTGATCACGTTGCCAGCTGCACGCGCGTAATCATTGACATCATAATAGATATCCATAAGCGGAAGTCCGTAGAAATCACGCTTGCTGGCACTCAGGCTCATGCGGTTTGTCGGCTCGGGCAGCATTTCAATATTGGAGTCCATAAAGACCCATCGCGCTGCCATATGCCGTATTTTTTCGTCCAGTTCGGGGCCAATCACGCCCTGGGACAGAAGCCGCTCTGTAATTTGCACATTGCCGACAAAATTACCGACCTCATGACGTATGCAACCGTGCTTTTGCCTGAAACTGCCATCGCGCCATTTGAGCACATCGCCCTGCTGTACCGGCCCGCGCCCTGACCACATCGGCTCATCGGCAATCATGGCCAGGGAAAAGGCATTATGATCCATGAGATTTCGCCCGACCATACCGGATGAATTACCGACATCTGACAACAGCATAAGACGCGGCGTTTCGAGCGCATGGGCCGCAACCAGTACCTTGCGCGCCGTCAGACGAACAGAACGTTTATCGGGCGTGTAATAGTGTACTGCTGCAATGCGCTTGCCATCAGGTGTTTTCTCAAGCCGATAGACCGTGGCATCGCTGATCAGTTTTGCGCCTGCACGCTCTGCCTTTGTCGCATGACGGTCACCGCTGTATTGCGCGCCAATCGGGCAAACAGGCGAGCAGTTGTTATTGCCGACACAAGCCGGACGCTCCTCGTAAGGATCTGTCGCCCTTCCATTAGGCTGATAGGTAAAAGAATAACCACCCACGGCAACACGATCACGGAAGCGCTGACTGAAATAGCCAAGCGCCTGTGGTCTGACAGGGTAAGGCGCCTGACGTGGTGGAAAAGCCCCGCCATTCTGTCCGGAATAATCGGCGGTATCATCACCTGAAACGCCCATCTCGATTTCGACCTGATGATAGAACGGCTCGAGATCGTCATAGGAAATCGGCCAGTCGCGCCCCACACCATAAAGCGATTTCAGGTGAAAATCATTGGGGAGAAGACGCCAGCAGGCGCCACCCCAATGCCATGTGGTACCACCCACCATCCGCAGCATGCCCGGTATATAGTCGATCGGCCCGTGATTGGTGATATAATCCGGCACAAACGAACTTGGTGCCCAGGGTTCATTCGGATAAGGCTGATTGCGATTGCCAGCATCGGTGCTCACATTGCCGCATTCGCGAAAACTCTCGACGATCTTCCAGCGCGGCACGCGCGTACCTGCCTCAAGGATAATGACCGATTTGCCGTTCTTCGCCAGATGATGTGCAGCGAGACTGCCGATCACACCGGAGCCGACAACAATCACATCGGCATCATAGTCAGTTTGGGTCATGATACGGTCAGTCCGTTTTTACTGAAGACGGGGCTTCGGCCCAGAAACCCGGGCCACCACGCGCATAGGTCGGAATGACTGTGACATCGCGCGTGGAACGCCACATCAGAGCGCCTTCATAGGTAATGAAAGCAGGCGTATTGATCTCAGACCGGGGAAGAACCTCCCCAACCCGCCCCAGATACCAGGCACCAACCACAGCGACAGCAATGCTATGGATTTCCTTCTGCGCTGACAGACCGGACGCCTCATAATCAGGCCAGCTCCTGATACGGTACGCTGCCATTTCCTCAGATAATCTGCGATAGCGGCCCACAAACGCGTCATCTTTGGTGATGAGCGCGTGCCAGACACGCGGTGCCATTGTTGGATCCAGCTCGGGCGATGCGGTTAATATGGCTGAGATAGCCAGAAAATCCGGTGGGCAACCTTTCTCTTTTTCCGTGAGTGCCAAGGACGGGCCTGATACACCACCCATCAGACACAAAGGAACAAGAGCTACGCCATAGCCAAGCAGACGCCGTCTGGTTGTTCTCATCATTACTTGCCTCTGCACGACTTCTTCATGCTTTTGTCGATCCCTGATATGACGCGAAGACAGATCAGAAACAGTATTGCCTGGGCCGTAACACCTGTTTGATCAGGCGTTCTTTGCATTAGGCGCTATTCTACAGGAGAGGATGAGGCACGGACGATCACCGTAATGATCTGATCTCATCACGGGAGATGAGAACGCTGATCATGAGCGAAATACAGACCGGGGAAACACCGCGCCGAAAACGGGCAACACTCCGCGACATTGCGGCTCTGGCAGGGGTAGGTACAGCGACTGTTGAGCGCGCTTTGAATAACCGCGGGAACGTCCGACCCGAGACCTGCCGCCGTATATTGAGTGTGGCCCGCGATCTTGATTATTTTCCGAGCCTGCCCTCACTCCATCAGGGTGTTCTGCGTATTGATGTGCTGCTGGTACGCCCCGAAACCCTTTTCTACACACGGCTCAGCGCAGCTTTCGAGCGGCTCGCCGCCTCACTGGGCAAGGATATTGTCATTCATCGCAGCTTCGTCAGGGAAAACGATATTGCTGATTTCGTCTCCCGCATACGCCATGCGCCGCATCGCAGAGCCGCATTGATCCTCGCCTGCCCTGCTCATCCCGCTATTCTGGACGCCCTGCGCGACATGGCAGCAAAAGAGCTTCCGATCATCCAGCTGATTACCCGCAATCTGCCTGATCTCCCCTATGTCGGTATCGATAACCACGCAGCGGGACGTACGGCGGCCCTTTGCATAACACGCACTCTGGTACAGCGCCCTGGTGCACTGATCGCCCTGTGCCATTCCATGGCATACGCCAATCATCGCGAGCGTATTGACGGATTTTCAGAATACCTCGCCACCAGATCAGAACCTATTCATGTCCTTCGCGAGGTTCTGTTTGATCATGATGACCCGGAAGAAGCTGCCAGACTCCTTCATCAGGCCATTATCGATCATCCCGATCTCGTAGGCGTCTATACTGCAGGTGGCGATAATCTGCGTATTGGCGATGTTCTGCGTCGCCACACAACACGTCAGCTCTGCTGGGTGGGCCACGAGGTCAATCCTGTCACACGTCTCTGCCTGACAGAAGGCACCATGGCCTATGCAATCGACCAGAACCCGGAAGCCCAGGCAGGGCTGTCCCTTCATCTCTGTTTGCAGAAACTCGGGATCATCCCCTCCCTTATAGGATTTGAAGCCCCGAAATTTCGCCTTGTTACGCCGGAAAACCTCAGCTGATCATGCTCGATCAACCCGGTGGCGCGATAATACGCAGACGATGACCATCAGGATCGCAGGCAAGCAGGGAAGAACCGAAATCAAGCTGGGTCGGTTCTTGCAGAATCGTCACGTCCAGAGTCCTGAGACGCTGATAGTGCCTCTCGACCTGTTGGGCATCCTCCACCACAAAGTCCAGCTCTGTGCGACACCCTGTGCCCTCGCAGGCAGGAACCACATCGCCTGTACGCCAAAGGCTCAGACCAACGCCAGGGCGCAGCTCAAACTGTGCATAATTTTCGGAAAGATGGCTCGGCTTGCCATCGAGCAAGGCACTGTAAAACCGGGCGCTCTCTGCGACGTCGTGGACATAGAGTACCATAAGTATCTGATCATACATGATGTTTTCTCCCCTCCCTGATTGGAGGCATCGCCTGAATAAACGGATCTTGCGTCAGTTTCTGTCAGTATCGCGTGTCGCTTCTGCAAGACGGACCTGATGCCATTCTTTCATGAGTATCTCCTTGCGACGGGTATAGCGTCTGGTCGTAAGCGTCACGGCCCCGATCCGATCGAGACGGAAATGGCGGTACTCCGCGCGCATGCAGCACCAGGCCACAAGAATTTGGACAGTTTCAAAATAGGCCATGGCAAATGGCCAGATCTCGCGCTGGGTGGTCTGGCCTCGGGCATCCCTGTACTCCAGGATAATCACCGTCTGGTCGCGGATGGCCTGACGCAGAGCTGAAGGATCGACAAGCGAAGATGGACGTGAGGCGGGAGGTCCCGTCATGAGCGCACCACATTCCACTCCGCGACGCAGCTCTTCAGGCAAAATCGCTGCGATACGTGTCAGAGCACTCTGCGCCGCCTGACTCAACGCATGATCCGTACGCGAAGCGACATAATCCGCCCCCAGAACCAGAGCTTCGATCTCCTCGCAGGTGAACATCAGAGGCGGTAACAGAAAACCCGGCTCGAGGACATAACCAAGCCCGGCCTCACCCTGTATCGGGGCGCCCATCGCCATAAGCGAGGCAATATCACGATAGAGTGTGCGCTGACTGACGCCAAATGTCTCTGCAAGTTTTCTCGCGCTTACCGGGTGGCGGTACCCGCGCAGACACTGAAGCAGATCAAGCAACCGCGTGGAGCGGGACATGAATTATTCCAGACGATGAGGCGTGACAGAAAACGAAATCAGTCTTATCCGAAAGACATGCCCGGATCCTGCAAGAAAACTTTCACTATCCATGACGTGATTGTGCAGCAATTCTCCGGCCCTGGTACTTTTACCCGATATTTCAGCCTGTCTGTCAGCCATTTTCTCCCTGACCTGTCTGTATTACCGTTTTTGACTGAAACAGCTTTTCAGGGCCGACTGTCTGGCAGAGCAACTTCTACCTGCCCAGGTCCGGGCCTTCACTATCCGGCAGCCCCTGCAATGCAGGGCAGAAAGAAAACACATCATGCTTCTGAGAAAAACGCTTCTGGCTCTCACCTCGATTACAGCCATCACCTTTCTCAGCCCCTGTCGGGCCGAGACTGCCTCGTCTGACGGTGTACAGGCGGAGCTGACCATGGCACCGGAATATTCGCTGAGCTGGCCCAAAACCCTCGGAAAGGTCGATCTTTTTGCAGCTTCCGTACCTGATCAGGCTCAGATGACCCTGATCAGAAAAGATATCAGCGACAACGCCATCACGCTGGTTTCTCCATTACCTGGCAAAGGACGGGTCTATTTTTTCATCAAGCCTGAAAACGGGGCGCCGGGACTATGGGTATCAAACCGGGTACTCCCCACTGAAGGCGTTGCCAACTTCCGTGATATGGGTGGCTATGAGACGATCGACCACCATCACGTACGCTGGGGCGAATTCTACCGCTCAGCCGCCCCGAGCGGCCTGACCCAGGGTGACTATGCTTTTATCGACACACTTGGCATCAAGAGCGTGACTGATCTGCGCACGCAGGCTGAACAGAAAAAGCAGCCTACACAATGGCAGGGTACTGCGCCTGCTTTCTTCCCGTCTGAAAAACCGAGCCTGCCTTCGGATATGACAGACCGGAAGCGTCTCGCGACCATGAGCGATACTCAGGCCAGGGAGCTCATGGAGACTTTCTATGCAAAAATGCCTGACTACTATGCCCCAGAGCTCAAAGCGCTCTTCGCACGCCTTCTTGCCCATCAGACGCCGACACTGACACACTGCACCGCCGGAAAGGATCGAACAGGCTTCGCTTCGGCTCTTGTTCTCTACGCACTTGGTGTGCCTGAGCAGACAATCCTCAGGGATTACGCCATGAGTGGCGATTTGCTACGCGCTCATATGACGCCAAGCTTCAAAGCCGCGATGTCCGATCACCAGAATGGCGGTGCCATGGCGGCTTCGCCATCAATGCGCGCTCTTCTGGAATCTGATCCGGCCTATCTGAAGGCTGCGTTCGACTCTATCAGAAAACAGTATGGCTCGGTCAATATCTATCTGACAAAAAAACTTGGTATGGGGCCTCAGCAGCTGGCAACGTTACGCAGTCTTTATCTGGACTGATTGCAGAAAACCGCTGGGTGAAAAGACGCTCCCTGCTCCAACCCTGAAGTGAAAAAACAGTCAGCCGGAAACAGTCAACGAAAAAGGGAGAGCCTTGTGGCTCTCCCTCTTCCCGTTACCCTGCAGAGAAAGATTGGTCTCAGCCTTTCTGGGCGAGAACCGCATCACGAATGCGCTGACCGATCTTTTCGTCCACATTGGACCAGTATTCAAACACGCGCGACAGAACCGGCTCTTCGACACCACCGGCAATATGACCGGCCGCATTCTGGACCAGACGCTCACGTGCCGCTTCGTCCATCACACGATTGACCAGATCATTGGCCTGGCTGAAATCATTGTCGTCCGGGCGCAACGTATAAGCTGCACGTACAAACTCGCCATCAGCAGCCCAGACCGCATTTTCCGGAAAACGCTGGGCGTCAGCTACCGGGCCACCCTTCGAGTTCGGCACATAGACCGGATCGGACGCATTATGCGACCGCATGGTGCCGCCCTTGGAATAGGAATGAACCGGACATTTCGGCGCATTGACCGGAATCTGCTTGTAGTTCACGCCAAGGCGGGCACGATGTGCATCAGCATAGGCAAAGGAACGTGCCAGCAGCATCTTGTCGGGAGAAAGGCCCGTACCCGGTACGTGGTTATTCGGCTCGAAGGCGACCTGCTCGATCTGGGCGAAGAAATCGGTCGGATTCCGGTCAAGCACAAGCTTGCCGACCTCGATCAGCGGGTATTCGCTCTGCGGCCAGACCTTGGTCAGATCGAACGGATTGATGTGATAGGTTTTGGCATCTTCGTAGGGCATGATCTGCATCTTGAGCGTCCAGCTCGGGTGCTCACCGCGCTTGATCGCCTCATACAGGTCACGACGATGGTAATCGGCGTCGCTGCCAGCCAGCTTGTCAGCCTGATCCTGCGTCAGGCACTTGATGCCCTGATCGGTCTTGAAGTGATATTTCACCCAGAACCGTTCGCCTTCCTCATTCACCCACATATAGGTATGGCTCGAGAAACCGTCCATGTGACGCCAGCTGGCCGGAATACCGCGATCGCCCATAAGCCAGGTAACCTGGTGGGCCGTTTCCGGGCTTAGAGTCCAGAAATCCCACTGCATGTCATTATCGCGCAGACCATTATCCGCACGACGCTTCTGCGAGTGGATGAAGTGCTGGAACTTCATCGGGTCACGCACGAAGAAGATGGGCGTATTATTGCCCACCATGTCAAAATTGCCTTCTTCGGTATAGAACTTTACCGAGAACCCGCGCGGATCACGCCAGGTATCGGGGCTACCCGACTCACCGGCCACAGTTGAGAAGCGCACGACAGTTTCGGTCTTCGCGCCCTTTTGCAGAAACTTCGCTTTGGTATAGCGGCTCAGATCATGCGTAACCTCGAAATGGCCAAATGCACCGCCACCCTTTGCATGAGGCTGACGATCGGGGATCATCTCGCGATTGAAGGTCGCCATCTGCTCGATCAGATAGTGATCATGAAGCAGGATCGGGCCATCAGCCCCGACGCTCAGCGAATAGTCGGTGCTGGCGACGGGGGCGCCAGCGTCGGTGGTGGCAGGTTTGAGACGTTCGTCAGACATCAGAGCTCTCCGATAAAGATGCGTGACACTATAAGAGCGTACATCTTCATCGGTTCCCGAAGAGCTTTATCGAGAGATATTGCGGAAGCCAAAGAAACGGAAACAAAACCGATCAGCAATTGCGAATGATAATCATTTTTGATTTTTAACTATCTATATGATGTACTTATGAACGCAAGTTAACCAACGCTCATTATGCACGCACGTTCCACTACAGAGCTACAATGCGGTCATTTTCGTAAAGCACGGTAAGATCCGGAAGATTTCCAAACATCAACTCTCATTTATGTGAACACAGAGGGTCATTTCGTATTGTCCATTGATAAAGTCTGCTTCGTATCAGAATAAAGAATCCCGATACGGACGATCGAAAATGACGATGACCAACATGGCTTTGTGCGGTTCCACTATCCGCACCCCAGAAAGCCCCTTAAAAGAAAAATATTCCGTACCCAGTCCGTCAGCATGGCATCTGTATTGATACAGCCATGAGGCACAGCAGACCTTTTCTCGGCTTTTCAGGGACGCATGCGCGCTCCAGAAAAGCCTGCGCTTGTTATCTGAACGCTAATAAACGGTCAGTCTTTGCCAACACGCCATTCTTCTATAGCCACGAAAATCTTTCAACGACAGCGTGGATTCTTGGGAAACGCATTCACAAGGGCCCGACGTCCTTCGGGAGAAATCTGTTCAGTCGCGGCAATAAACGTCGTACTGAAAACAGCTATGAAATCATCCCAGGCACTTTTCCAGTCGTCAAAACTTTTTTGGGCAATATCGACCGAAAAGGAAGGCGAAAGCACAGCTTGATCCAAAGCATCCCGTTTCATTCCAACATTATGAAGTTGTGTCCGATATCTGGGAGCATCCTTTTTGAGGATATCTGTGAATTTCGGTCGATCGGCGCGAGGGAGGCTCGCGATGAGGCCATTTATTGTAATCCTGCGATCGATACAGACCGGAGACCGGTTTTGAAGATATCGTATGCCCAGGAAAGAAATGAAAAATACGTTGAGCATAACAGAGACGAGAAAGATACCACGCATAGGCCTTTTCACTCGGAACGAAGAACTCACAAACCGCCTCCATCGAGTGCCGCAGTCAGCAAGGCAGATGTCGTCGGGTCGAGCATATAGTCAGGGGTATCGAGCCCCAGCCAGATTCCACCTACGCCAGAAAGTATACACAGACCTGCCGTGGCAAAGCGCCAGTCAAAACGCTCGGAGATACGCTCATACATAGCGTTCAGGCGTCGCCATAAGCGCGTGCGTTTGTTGCTGGAAGTCTGTTTTTGCAGTTCAATCTGCCGTATGGTCGTCATGACGGAATGGGTGAGTTTTTCTGCAGCTCCCGTCAAAGCAGCCTCATCGTCGCGAATTTTGAGAACAGAAGCTATATCGCGATCAAGACTGAGTTCGCTGGCTATGACCTCCTGAGCCTTGATACTTGTTGCGTACAAAGCCTGCGCCGCTGCCCTGTCGCGTTCGGGCCAGCGCTCGAAATCGCCGCCATAGGCTTCGGCCAGAGAGGTGAAGCGCTGAATATCCATCATGAAGACCTGCGATTCCATTTCGACCTCATTCCCAACATTTCTTTTCTGAGGCGTGAACGTCCCGATGTGAGCAGACGCTCGACCTTTTTTCTGGAGAGCCCCATCAGCCGGGCGGCTTCAGTTCCTGTTTTTTCCTCGCCATAGACAAGTGCGATTGCCTCTCTCTGTTGCAGAGGAATCCGGTCAACGGCTACGGCTAACATGGCTTCCCACTCCTTACGAGATACCTGCTCTTCAGGGTTTTCAGCCTCATCAATGAAATCGAACGCATCAGGCAAAGCCTCACATTTTCTTTTTCGTACAAAATCTATGCAGGTGTTGAGCAATATACGATATAGCCACGTAGAGAATTTTGAACGTGAACTTATATAGGACTCAGCGTTTTTCCAGATTTTAATGAAAAGCTCTTGTGAGATTTCTTCTGCAGACTCGACATTGCCTACGATACGTGCGGCTACTCTGACAACGTATTTGCCGTGACGCGACACGATGTGGCTGAACGCATTCTGATCTCCCTGGCCCGACCATTCCATCAGCTCTTCATCTGATGCTGCGGCATAGCACTCTGCCTGCCTGCTCATTCAGAAGTTTCCTGCGTTCTGCGTTGCCGCTGTCGTCAAAACCGAGATCGTCATTTTCACCTGCATATGGCGGATGCTTTATCTCGGACTCATCTTGAGCCAAGACGCCGCATCCCGCAGCTGATACGTCGCCGCCACATGAACTGGCCGACATTATGACGGGGTATAACGAAAAGTTGAATAGATAATCAGCATCTGACTGTCTTTTCGAGCAGAAGAACGGCCAAGACTTCCGGATTGAGACAGATTCGCAAAAACGATAGACCATCTTTCAAGCTCAGATGGCTCAGTCAGTGCTCTGTCTGAACCTTTTCAAGGGTAAAGGCGGCGACAAAACGCTGCAACGCACGCGTACTGTCACCCTCTTCGGCCCATGCCTCAAGACCGATCACACCAGTATAGCCAAACCGGTCCAGTGCCCGTGCAATTGCAGGATAATTGATTTCGCCTGTCCCGGGCTCACAGCGCCCTGGTACATCCGCCACCTGTATCTCACCAATAAAAGGCATTGCTTTCTTGAGCAGAGCGATCAGATTTCCCTCGCCAATTTGCGCATGATACAGATCAAGCATCAGGCGCAAAGCAGGATGATCGACGGCCTGAACCAACGCCAGACATGCCTCAGCGCGACCGAATGGCACACCAGGATGATCTACGGCAGCATTGAGATTTTCCAGAACGAAGGTGACATCATGCGCTGCGCCGAGATCGGCAAGGCGGCAGAGCGTGTCACGTGCTTTCATCCACATACCGCCATCGGGACCCGCCGGGCAGGATAAAACCGGCAGACCGCCCTCCCCCAGACCCGTGCCATGCAGATTGAGTCGGGGAATGCCGAGCTCCTTCGCGACCGGAATCGACAAAGCTGCCGTACGCAGCATCTCCTGCGCCCCGCACTCATCGGCCAGCGTACCGCTGACATATCCTGTCATGGACGAGAACCGTGCACCCGTCGCAGCCAGCTTACCGATATCATGTTGGGTCCAGTCCCAGATTTCCACCAGAAAGCCCTTATCTGCCAGATAGCGCACCCGATCGAGAAAAGGCAGGTCACGCAGGATCATTTCAGCGCAGACAGCGAGCGGAAACGATGCTGGCGGACAGACAGAAATTTTATCACGCTTCATGACGCTCTCTTCAGAGGCAGATAAGGGAGGATGACCACATGCCTTTCAGGGGAGACACGCAGCCGCTCCGATCAGCACAACGCATGAGTGATCGGGCATGCTCTACAGCTCTCCGGTCAGGAACTGGGCACGACCATGGCCAAAGGACCAATGCGCATCCTCATTCTCGACGACAGAGACCATGACATCCGAAGGTGCAATACCGCACTCTTTCTGCAGCCGCTCGGTCAGGCGTTGATAAAAGGCTGCATTCTTGGCCTCGCCTCTCGGCCTGCTGAACATCTGCAGCACAAGAACCTTGTCTGTTCTCGGGATATCGAGGCCTGTATCCTCGACAATCAGGTGAGTCTTTTTGTGCTCCGAGACGATCTGATAGCGGTCACCGCGTGGCACTTCGAATACTTCGAGCATGGCCTCATGCGCAGCATCGAGCATCGCTTTGATTTCAGCCTCGTTTCGCCCCTCGACAACATGAAAATGCAATAACGGCATGGTTTTTCCTTAGTATCATCGGCCCTGCCCCGGCCATAAGGCCGAGGCAGGGATGGAATTCAGAGAGAGAGCCAGCTTCGGTCCTTGTGCGACATGACAGCAGCATCAATCAGACGCTGTACCTCCCATGCCTCACGGAAATCGGGACTTGCCGCCACACCCTGATCAATGGCGCGTATGAACTCTGCCATTTCGATCGTCTTGAGATCGTTGAAACCAAGATGGTGCCCACCCGCCACACAGAACGCTCCGTAAGGCTGATGCTGGGGGCCGGACTCGATGACACGAAAACCATTGCTGCGCGGATCTTCACCGGCCTTGAAATAATGCAGCTCGTTCATGCGCTCTTGGGAAAAGACCAACGTCCCTTTACTGCCCGAGACCTGAAACCCGAGCTGCATGTTACGCCCGGTTGCCAGCCAGTTTGCCTGAAGCGTGCCAGAGCATCCGCGCTCGAAACCGACGATCATGCGTGCAATATCGTCAACACCAACTTCCTTGCGCTCGCTGCTACCCGGTTTGACCGGGCGCGTCTTGATCGGCGTATCCAGCTGGGCAAAAACCTGCGTGACCGGACCAAGCAGGAAACGCGCAATGGCAATGATGTGACTTCCCACATCGGCAATGGCGCCCTGCCCCCCTGCAGGATCGCAGCGCCATGACCAGGGGGTTTCGGGGTCAGCCATAAACCCTTCGGCATGAATCCCGTTGAAATCAGTGATCTCTCCCAGTTCACCAGCAGCGATCATCTCACGCGCATATTTCAGAAGAGGGTTCTTGATGTAATTGAACCCGCTCGCAGTGCGTACGCCTGCTTTCTCAGCCGCAATCGTCATCTCAAGCGCATCAGCAGCGCTGATAGCCAGAGGTTTTTCGCAATGAACATGTTTGCCGGCGGCAATGGCGGCAAGCGCCATTTCCTTGTGAAACACCGTTGGCGTTGTAATTGAGACCACATCGATCTCAGGGTCTTCGACCAGTTTCCGCCAGTCGGTCAGTGCCTTCGCAAAACCGAACTGGTGTTTGAACATTTCGGCACGGGCGCCATCGATATCTGCCACGGCATGGAGTACAGGACGTGCAATATCGTCAAATACGCTTCCTGCTGCCTGGTAGGAGAGCGCATGAGCCTTGCCCATGAACCCGGTACCGATCAGGCCGATACGGATTGTCTTTCTCATGGAGTCAGCTCCTGTCTTAGACATGTCGTGTTGAGTTGGCTGCAACCGATGAGGCCGAGGCAGAAGCCGTGCGATGACTGATCATCGTATCTTCGATTTTCTCGAGCGAAATTCCCTTGGTTTCAGGCACGAACTTCATCACGAACCACAGCGCAAACAGTCCGAGAATAGCAAAGAGCCACATCGAGAAGGCACCGTGGAACTGCTCGGACAGATATTTGTTTTCGCTCAGCATCGGGAAGAACTGGCTGACAACAAAGTTCATGCCCCATTGTGATGTCACGGCAAGGCTGATGCCAACGGCACGGAAACGGTTCGGGAAAATCTCTGAAATCAGGATCCAGCAGACCGGGCCCCAGGACAGACCGAACATGAGCATGAAGACAAGCATGCCAGACAGTGCCATCAGCCCGGTGGATTGGGTGTAAAGCCCCCAGGACACGACCAGAAGGCCCAGAATCATACCAATCGACCCCCAGAGCATCAGCGGCTTGCGCCCGTGACGATCAACAATCCAGGCACCGATAATGCAGCCAAGAAGAAGGGCAAAACCGATCCAGATTGTCTGGAACAGTGCAGCCTGAAGGCTGCCGCTGGTCGATTTCAGCACCATCGGCGCATAATACATCATCACATTGATGCCGGTGACCTGCTGAAGAGCCGCAATGCTGGCTCCAACGAAGATGATCCAGCGTGCACGTGCATCGCCAAGCACCTTTGTAAAGCCCAGCGATGTCTCTGCCACTGCACCAAGAGACTCCCTGATTTCCGCATGCAGATTACGCGCATGATTCTCGTTGGAAATACGCGTCAGCGTCTTCAGCGCCTCATCATGACGCCCCTTGAGCACATGCCAGCGCGGAGATTCAGGAATAAAGAAAATTGTAGCGCAGAAGAGGATGCATGGCACGATTTCAGAGCCGAACATCCAGCGCCAGCCCATATCAAGCAGCCATTCCGGCGTGGCCGAACGTGCAATCAGGTAGTTCACGATGAACACGACGACCTGACCGAAGACGATCGCAAATTGCTCCATGCTGAGCGCACGACCACGCATGTCCTTGGGCGAGACCTCGGACATGTACATGGGCGACACGGCAGAGGCGACACCGACAGCAATACCGCCAAGCATGCGATAAATGACAAACCAGGTAAAATCGGTTGCAAGAGCCGTACCGATCGACTGGACACTGAACAGAACCGCACAAATGAACAAAGTCATACGCCGGCCAAGACGATCTGCCATGGTGCCGGAAATCATGGCACCGACCATGCAGCCGATCACCACGTTCGAGACAGCCCAGCCCGTCTGGGCCGGAGAAAGATGGAAATATTCCTGCAGGGGCGAAATCGCACCGGAAATTACCGAAGTGTCATAACCAAAAAGGATTCCGCCCAGAGCCGCAATTGCACAGATGCGAAGCACATAGCCCACATCATGGCGTTCTGATTGCACCATGACGACGTCTTTTACTTTTCTCATGGAATATTCTCCTTTCCCGGCGCTTCATCGCCGGGCGAGACCTTCATTAAATAGATTCAGACAGCCGTTACGGATCCGGTACGCTCCACGCTGCCATCATCCCCGTCCCGATGGCATGGCAGATCCTTACGGCTCTCTCTGTAGCGGCTTCTCCTTCCCGCTTTGTGAAACTCAGCCCCCATAAAGTGCAGGACGGGGCGTCATCTCGATTTTCTCGATCTGGCCAGTTTCCTGCGCCCTGACACAGGCATCGGCGGCGACGGAAGCGCAATATCCATCCCAGGAAGTAGCGCCGTTCAGCGCACCAGCTCTGACGCCATTAATGAAATCCTGAACCTCAACGTCATAGGCAGCAATAAATCGCTCTTTCCAGTCGGTCATGATCTCAGTCGAAAGGGCTGCCGATTTACGCAACTCGACAGCCGGGGGCATAGGCAGACTAGCTTCACCCAGCTCACCGACAACCGCACATTTGATGTCATAGCCATACTGGCAGTTCACGAATATTTCGACATCGATACGGATTCCCTTTTTCGTTTCCAGCAGAACGATCTGCGGGTCACGCATATGCTCCATGGCCTTGCCGCTACGCCGCGGGAAAATGACCTGAGCGCTCACATAGTCATCGCCCAGCATCCAGCGGAACACATCCAGCTCATGGACGAGCGTGTCGGTGATGCCCATATCAGTCTTGTAATTGGCTCCAACGCGCTGATTGCGATGTGCTGCATGAATCATCAGCACTTCGCCAATCTCGCCCTTGTCAATCAGAGCCTTGAGCGCGCGATAACCTGAATCATAGGGGCGCATGAATCCGACCTGTACCAGGCGCTTGCCATGAGCCGCTTCCGCCTCGACAATTTTCAGGCAGTCTTCAGCCGTGGTCGCCAGAGGCTTCTCACAGAAGACATATTTCCTGTGCCGGATAGCCTCGAGCACGTAACGCGCATGGGTCCCACCCCATGAGGTCACAATCACAGCCTCGACTTCCGGCAATGCAATCAGGGCTTCACCGTCAGCCGGCACCTTGGCGCGCGGAGCATATTTTTCAGCCACTTCACGCGCCCGGTCTAGATTTACATCTGTCACGGCAACGATCTCGGCACCCGAGAGTGCCTGCATGCAGCGCCGGATATGGTCTTCACCAATGGCACCCGTGCCGATAACACCAATCTTGAGAGTCATGTCTCTGAACTCCGCTTTTCCGGATCAGTAGGGAAGAAAGGCCTGGTCAGGATCCATGGTGAATTTCCACACCCGGCGCGGCCCTGCCATCACATTGAGATAATAGAGGTCAAAACCATGCGGCGCACCGACCGGGTGATAGCCCTTGGGCACCAGCACAACGTCACGATCCGCAACGGCCATAGCTTCGTCCAGAGAGCCGTCTTTCGTGTAGACACGTTGCAGTGCAAAACCGCTGCCCCGCTTCAGGCGGTGGTAATAGGTTTCCTCGAGATAGGTCTCGTTGGGAAAATCATCCGTATCGTGCTTGTGCGGTGGATAGCTGGACCAGTGACCACCCGGCGTGATGACCTCCACCACAAGCAGGGTTTCCGCCTCTGCCGTATCCGGCAGGATATTGCGAACGAAGCGCTGATTGGTGCCTGTGCCGCGTGTCAGTTCGCTAACATCCTGAGGCGGAATGACGCGGGCGGGATATTTCCCTTTGGCAGGCGATCCGCAAACGGCCAGCTCTACGGCAGTTTCAGCCTCTACGCGCCATTCGGCACCTGAAGGAAGATAGACTGACCAGGGCGCGCCACTGAACGGGTCCATACGTTCACCCAGCACCCCGAAATCCTGGCCTGCACCGATGATACGCGCCTTGCCGCTCACAAGTACGAGACAGGTTTCGTTCGGTCCCGTACGATCAGCAATCTGCTCGCCCGCCGCGAGAGATCTGACATTGAAATCAATATAGCCCCATCCCGCCGATTGCGGCGTAACAGAGACGGTACATTTTTTCTCGTCCGGCTTGTGTGAATGCACCAGAAGTTTGGAGCTCATGATGAAGCTCCCGTGATATGGCCCGTTGCGATCAACGTATCGACAAGATAATTGCGCCCCATGCGCGCATAAACGAGCGGATTGGCAATTTCCGGATCCTGTTCGGCCTCAAGCACAATCCAGCCGGAATAATCAGGCAGTTCACGCATCACGCGGGCATAATCAATGCATCCGTCGCCCGGCACGGTAAAGACGCCAGACAGGACACTGCGCAGGAAGCTCCAGTCATACACATCGGCCTGGGCGCGCTTGAACGGACGGATGTCCTTGCCATGCACATGGCGGATGCGATCCCGGTAGGAACGAGCCAGCTCCGCCGGATCAGACCCACCCCAGAGTGCATGCCCCGTATCGAGCAGCAATTTTACCGAAGGACCGGTCAGATCCATAAAGCGTCCGATATCCTCGCGCGACTGAACGACCGTGCCCATATGATGATGATAAACAAGATCAATACCGTGATCGGCCAGAAAATCAGCCACGACCGTCATTCGGCGGGCAAATTCCTGCCACTCACCTGCAGCCAGATAAGGGCGTGCAGAAAGCGGCGCATCGATCTGGCCGTGAATGGCATTCGAGGTTTCTGCGGCGATGCAGACTTTGCATCCCATACCCTTGAGCAGTTCAAGGCGTGGTCTGAGGGCTGCAATTTCTTCCTCTGCCGTACGGGTCAGCAATTCAGTCGACCACCAGCCGGAAATGAATTCAAGCCCGAACGGATCGAGTGCCGCTTTCATCCCGGCAACAGTCTGGGGAAATTTATGCCCCAGCTCCATACCCTGGATTCCGGCCTTCTTGGCCTGTGCCAGACACATTTCAAGTGTCGTGGAGGCACCAACCGACTGCATGTCATCATTGGACCAGATGATAGGATTGGCGCCGATCTTGATCGTCATACTCATCTCCTTGCCCCGTTGCTTCATATGGACGGGGAGAAATTGCTCTGTCTCAGTTACCGATGCGCTGTGTTCCGCGCTTGCGTTCGTAGCCCTCACGCGCCTTTTCCACCTGAGGTCTCGTCGACACTTCCGGTACGGCCACGTCCCACCAGGCTCCGCCATCGGTAGTCGTTGGTGCCGGATCGGTATCGATCACCAGAACCGTGGTCCGGTCGGCCGAACGTGCCCGCTCAACCGCTTCCGTCAGTGCAGGGAGACCGGATACCTTTTCGGCATGGGCACCAAGACCATGGGCCAGCTGTACGAAATCGATCTTGAACGGCCTGACCTGACGGCAATCTTCCCAGAGATTATTGAACGGCGCACCGCCGCATTCCTGCTGCAAACGATTGATGCAGCCATAGCCATGGTTGTCGAGCAGGACGACAATGAGCTTCTGATCGAGCAGAACCGACGTCGCGATCTCTGTATTCAGCATCAGCCAGGAACCGTCGCCCAGCATCACGATCACCTCGCGATCCGGGCATGCCATCTTGACGCCAAGCGCTCCGGCCAGCTCATATCCCATGCAGGAAAAACCATATTCCATATGGTATCCACCAGGCTGTTCGGCCTGCCAGTGTTTCTGCAGTTCAGCAGGCAGCCCACCCGCAGCGCAGACCACCGTATCGGTCGGACGCCCGGTGCGCTGCACGGCACCGATCACCTGCGCATCAGTCGGCAGGGTTTTCTGGCTGGCATCGGGCAGAGCCTGATAACGTGCTGAAATCTCCATCCAGTTCCGGTATTCGCGCTCGGCCTTGCCCGTCCATTCAGGGGCAGCCTTCCAGCTCTTCAGACCGGCTTCAAGAGCCTTGAGCGACTTGCCGGCATCGCCCACAACCGCCAGAGCCTGATGTTTGGCAGCATCAAAAGGCTGGATATTGAGCGACACGATTTTCATGTCAGGATTGGAGAAAAGTCCCCATGATCCCGTGGTGAAATCGGCCAAGCGTGTGCCAACCGCGATCACGAGATCGGTTTCCGACGCCATGGCATTGGCAGCAGAACTGCCACTGACACCAATACCACCCATGTTCAGGCTGTTTGATGTTGGCAGGGAGGAACGCCCTGCCTGTGTCTCGCCTACCGGAATCCCTTTTTCGGCACAGAAGGCAGCAAGCTGTTTTTCGATACCGGCATAAAGTACTCCGCCGCCAGCAATTACCAGAGGCTTGCGCGATTTGCTGATCAGCGCAATTGCCTCCTCAAGCTCGACCTCATCAGCATGCGGGCGCCGAATGCGATGAATACGCTCGGCAAAGAAGCTCTCCGGATAATCGAAGGCTTCCGCCTGAACGTCCTGACACAGAGAAAGCGTTACCGGACCACATTCCGCAGGATCGGTCAGAACAGCCATCGCACGAGTGAACGCGGGAATAATCTGCTCAGGACGGGTAATCCGGTCGAAATAACGCGAGACAGAACGAAACGCATCGCTCGCACTTACCGTACCGTCACCGAAGTCCTCTACCTGTTGCAGGACCGGATCAGGAATGCGGTTGGCAAATACATCACCAGGCAGAAGCAGAACCGGCAGACGGTTTACATGGGCAACCGCGGCCCCTGTAACCATGTTGAGAGCGCCCGGCCCGATGGAGCTGGTACAGGCCATCGCCTTGCGACGACGGGAAGCTTTTGCAAAAGCGGTAGCGGCATGGACCATGCCCTGCTCGTTGTGACCGCGCAGGGTCGGCAACGTGTCACGATGCTCGTGCAGTGCCTCACCAATGCCGGCCACATTCCCATGGCCGAAAATAGCCCAGACACCGGCAAAGAACGGCTCGATGCGTCCGTCGATTTCGGTCTTCTGCGCCATCATGGCCCGCACAAGGGCTTGGCTCATGGTCAAACGGATTGTCTTCATTCCCCTGCTCCCTGACTTCAGGCACTTGCGCCAGACAACGCTGCCTGATCGCGCGATGTCCAGGCCTCGACAAAGGCGCTGAAACGACGCGCCATTTCGGCAACGGCCTGCTCATCGGTGGTCTTGTTCGCCAGCCAGTCACGGGCTGGCTGGGCAAAAATAGTACGCCCTATCGCAAAACCCTTGACCCAGGGCGTTGCGGCCGAGGCCTTGAACGCTTCCATAAGCTCTTCTGCCGGGGCATCGAGGCCGAGAATGACCACGCCACGGCAATGCGGATCACGCGTCTCGATCACGGCACCGATTTTCTGCCATGCCTCCGGGTCACGCTGCCCTTCGAGCTTCCACCAGTCCGGGCGCAGTCCGACGTCATAAAGACGCGACAGGATGGATGAGACGGTATCACTGGTGAGCGTACCATTCTTGCCCGCGATGATCTCGATCAGGATTTCCTTGCCCAGCTTGCGGCACGCATCCTGGGCGCGGATCAGTTCGCGCTCCTGGCGCTGCTTCAGCTCCTCGCTGTCATCAGGATGGTAGAAACACAGGCATTTGATGATCTGCGCACTCGGCCATTCCACCAGATGGGCACCGAGCGAGCCACCACATTCGAAGTCCAGCGGGCGAGAGCCCGTTTTTTCGATGGGACGTGCCGTCCAGAGCCCGGCATGGGAAGCATCGAACAGGGCATCCTGCCCGTAGCGACCATCCATGAAAACGCCAAATCCCGGACGCCCCTGTGCCACCTGCTTTGCCGCCTGGACAGCCAGTCTCTTGAATTTCGGCAGGCGGTCGAAGGAAGCACCGACGGCTGTCGCAATTTCTTCCAGTTGCAGGCGATGATCGCAGGCGAGCGCCATGATCGGGGTGGTCTGCTGACGCCGTGTCGTGACCCAGTGCAGGTGATTGATGGCATCGTCACGGCGCAGCGCGCGCTGGCTGCTGCCATTCTTGAGGAAATAGCTGAGCTCCTCCCATGTCGGAATTTCGGACGAGCAAAGCAGGCGAGAGACCGCAAAGGCACCACAGGCATTGGCGAAGCGGCAGCATTCGGCAATTTTCTCGCCCCTTACCCATCCGCGCAGGAAGCCCGACATGAAGGCATCACCGGCGCCGAGCGTATTATACACCTCAACAGGAAAACCGGGCCCCGAAATACCGTCTTCAAGCGACGGAGGAATGGCCCCCTCGAACACGACGCAGCCCATCGGCCCGCGCTTGCAGACAATTGTCCCCTTCGAGACAGCTCTGATGGCGCGAATGGCTTCGAGCGTATCCTCGCTGCCACCCGCGATGTGCAGCTCCTCTTCCGTCCCGACGATCAGATCGCAATGCGGCAGGATTTCCTTGAGATGCGCCGTGACGTTATCGGATTTGACATAGCGCGACTCCCCGTCGCCAATCCCGGCCAGCCCCCAGAGATTGGGACGATAATCGACATCAAATACGACCTTGCCGCCATGCTGGTGTACCAGATCCATCGCCTTGCGCTGGGCCTTGGCCGAGGCCGGACGCGAGAAATGCGTGCCGGTCACGACAACAGCTTTAGTGCGGGCAATAAGCGCCGGATCAATATCACCTTCATCAAGCGCCGCATCAGCGCAATCAGTACGATAAAACAGAAGCGGGAAGTTCTCGCGGTCACGCACCCCGAGAATGGCCAGCGCCGTGAAGCGATCAGGGTCTATCCGCACACCATCCGTGCAAACACCTTCACGTTGCAGCTGTTCGGTAATGAAACGACCGAAATGCTCCTGACCGACGCGCGTGATGATCGCCGATTTCAGGCCCAGCCGCGACGTACCGATAGCAATATTGGCGGGACATCCACCCACCGCCTTGCTGAAGCTGGCCATATCTTCCAGCCGGCCACCAATCTGCTGGCCGTAAAGATCAACTGAAGAACGCCCTATTGCGACGATATCGAGATCCTGTCCGCTCATCCCCGACTCCTGCAGCATGTTACGTTGCACATGATAAGAACATACATTCCGTTCTTGGTCACGTCATAGAACGTACATTCCCTAATTTTCTTTAACTCCGCACGCGTATGTGATTAACTCCTCCCGTCGCCCGGATCGTGGCTTTCGACGCTTCGCGTTCCGACCATGAAATGCTATGGAATTTTTATTCCCTGATCCGGATTGTGCTGCCTTGACCGAGTTTTTCGAAGATCCCTCACTCTCCCAATCCGATTTCGAGGCTTTTCATCAACGGCTGCGCCTGTGCTATGAGGAATTGCCCAAAAGACTGGTGCAACTGGCTGATTTCGTCAGCAATGCTCCTGACGAGGTCGCCCTTGGCACTGTCAGCTCCCTGGCAAGTCAGGCTGGTGTACAACCCTCAACCGTTGTGCGTTTCGCCCGTACTCTCGGGTTCTCCGGATTTTCGGATATGCAGGCTGTCTTTCGGGACCGGCTGCGCGTACGCAATGTAGCCTACCGTGATCGGGTCAATGCCTTGCATCGTGTCGATGGCAAGGCTGTCGAGGCCTCTGTCATCTTCAACGGATTTTACGAAGCGGCGCAGGACTCATTACGTGCCCTTCAGAACCAGCTCCTGCCGGACCGGCTCGAAGCCGCAGTCACGACGCTCTCAAAGGCCGAATGCCTGTATCTTCTCGGGTTGAGACGGTCGATGCCAGTTATCCGCTATCTATCCTATCTCCTGGCCAAACTCGATATCCGTCATCAGATCATCGGCCTTGAGACGGGAATGGAAGAAGAGAGCTTCGCTCATGCAGGGCCGGGAGATGCGGCGCTGGTCCTGAGCTACAAGGTCTACGCACCACGCACGATCGAATTATTCAAGGCTCTGGAAGCACGTCTGGTTCCTGTCATTTCCATGACCGACAGTGCTGCCAGCCCCGTAATTCCGCAGTCGGGGCACTGGCTTGAAGTGCATGAGGCGGATTTTCAGGGTTTTCGCTCGAACGCCGCCTCAATGGTCCTTGTCTCAACTCTGGCGGCAGCGGTCGCAGAACGCCGGGGTTGAGGAATAGCCATATTTTACCGCCATCTTGCCTCACAGAAAACAATCCTGTTTGCCTGGCGGAATATATTTTCTGACAGAGGATCCAGCAACGCTGCGCCCCGTGTACTCAGCCCGTCCTCTTGATTGTCGAAATGGTCTTGTCGTTTGGAGAAATCGCCAGAGGTGGGAAAGCACCATAGGCTTCAAGTCGTGCATAATAATAGGATGTTACAACATCGATTCCGACGTTACGGACCATCCTGTTCAGACCGAGTTGCTGATATTCCTGCGCACGCAGGGGAAGACAGCATTCCAGAAGCGCACGCGCGCCCTTGGGTGAGACGGCATAGGCACAAAGGCCAAACGCCTGAAGCAACCGAAAAAATGATGCGTTGACATCCTGAGAAGCAAATGACGACGCGTTTTTCTGCATCTGTTTCTCATCAAGCTCGACAGTTCCCCGTGTCACACCGGGTAAAGCGTCAATGGTTATCGGCGCGTTGAAATTATACCCCAGCAATGCGACGTCCCAGCCATCAGGCAGACCGGCGATCAACCGGTCACTTTCCATAGTGAAATTGCGACATAGAAGGGCGTCGTCTTCGAAAATAGTCAGGGGAATGTTCTGCTGTGCAGCCTGACTCCATAGGCCCAGATGAGACAGGGCAGCACCCAGCGCACCTTGCGTATAGCACAAGCCGGGATCGGCCACGCCACGTGCTGCCAGCTCGGCAAGAGAGATCTGCGATCCCTCCACCGCCTCACTTCGTTCGATCATTCCGACGTGATGATTGGCGCGTCTGAAACGATCGAGACGGTCAGTATCAACGGAACGATTGATAACAACACGACGCATGAACAACCCTTATTCCAGCATTGATACTGTCTTGCAGAGCTATTCTATCGGGCAGCGTCTCAAATACAAACCGTGTTGGTGATCAACACCTTCCACTCAGGAATGGCTACATTCTTACTGCTGCTGGATCGCTTTCCCGCTTTTTACCCTCCGGGTGACGATGTCCGGAGGGATCTGCCTTTTACATCGGCATGAAAAGCCTAGAGAACCACCTTCACACCGAACTGGAAGGAACGAAGGACGACACCGTTCTGCGACCAGGACGAGTTGTAAAGGTAACCACCATAGGTTCCAAAGTCGTAAGGCGACTTGAAGCCAAGCAGGTTATAGACGTTGGCATAGGCACTCCAGCGGCGATTGAACTGGTAGTTCACCGTCAGATCGACATCCCAGAAAGCCTTGACCTTGCACTGCCCGCTCGGAACGAAGCTGCTCGAGGTAAGCGCATCGGCGCAATTGCCTGCCGTGTTCGAACCCGTCTGGTCTTCTGCCGTCGTGCGATAGCCGCTGGTGTAATAAACCGTCGGCGTGACAGCCAGCTTGCGCCATGACAGCGTGTTGGACCAGTTGGCGCGCCAGCGCGGAGTACCCGAACCAGAAACAGCACCGTACGGACCAAGCGTTCCTGCATAGCGATAAACCGATCCATCCGGATTGGTCAGGTTCATGCGACGGACAAAGGTCGCCGTACCCTTGCTGTACCAGTGAACTTCGCGGAACACGCCGGGAAGCTGCGTATTGGCTTCAAAGGTCAGATCGAAACCGTCAGTCACAAGCTTGTTCGTGTTGACATAGCCCAGATTGATGATGCCTGGGCGAAGCTGGCCACTGGGGTTCTGCGGATCGGCAACATCCGGCGTAACTGTCACACCCGTGGGGAGCGCCTCGCCAGCAAGATAGGCATTGGCTACATTGATCGTCCCGACAGGATTCGGCGCGATGTAGTGGTTCTTGCGGATATAATAGTAATCGGCACTTAACGTCAGCCAGCGCGTTGGACGGAACATCGGACCGCCTGAGAAATTGGTCGATGTTTCAGGACGCAGGTTTGGATTGCCGGCTGTATTGGAACCAATATTGTAATTCTGGGCATAATTATTGGGCGTGCCATTGGCATTCAGATGCTGGCTGATGAAAGTGGCGTTGGTCGGTGCGTAAGCGGTGTAACCTACATTGGACCCGCCCGTTTCAGCAAAGCTCGGAACGCGGAAGCCCTTCTGGAACGTGCCACGCAGGGTCAGCTTTTCAGTCGGCTTGAACTGCAGACCGAATTTCGGCGAGAAATGGCTGAAGCCTTCGGAATAATGATCGTAACGGCCCGACGCTTCGGCATCCAGCATCTTCACGATTGGCGCATCTGCCTGGAAGAAACCTGACTCGACCCAACGACTACCCTGAGCGTTCACCGGGTTGATGATGCCGGTATACTGATTGGCTGGATTCAGCGTGTCGAGCGGGTTGGCATTGGGGTCATTCAATGCCTCGTAACGGATATTGCCGCCGATTGCGAGCTTGGCCATGCCACCCGGCAGACGGAACAGGCCCTTGCTGAGAGTCGCTTCGCCCGAATATTCCTGGGTGCGCGCATTGATTACATTACGCGGTGCAATCGAATTGAGCACAGACTGCGAATTGAGCGACGGATCGACAAAATTGTAGCTCCCGCTTGTGATCGCATTCTGGATACCGGCAATCGTGGGCACACCTGTGATGGTCTGGTTCAGAAGCGTGTTCATCCCGACGAAATTGACGTCGTAACTCCAGTCAGAACCCCAGCGCGAGGGATGCCAGCCGTTATAACGCACCGAGCCACGGAAATTCTGGCTGGTCTCGGTCGTGGTGGGCAACAGATCGCCAAAACGGTAATTGACCTGGGCCTGCTCGCCGAGCGCTGCATAGGGGTTGTTCGGGTTGAGCGAGCCGTCAGCCAGATAAACCGGCAGATAGGTGTTCTGCGCCGTGGCCAGCTTGGCCTGACTGTAGGACGAACCACCATAGGTGGAAGCCGGTGTACCGGTGCTGATCGAACGCGCCTGCGACCAGGTGAACATGGCCGTCAGCTGCGAGCGTTCTGTGACATTGGCCGTGAAATGCGCCGTCGCGCTGACGCGACGCAGGTCGGGCGCCAGCTGGGCATATTTCTGTGTATTCCACGAGCAGGCCTGGCTCGTGCCTGTCGTGCCGGAAACAGTGCCGGTTACCAGACCGTCGGTGCCGGTGCGGCATCCAGCCTGCTGGTTCAGAAGCTGCCAGGGACCTGCATTTGTGCCCGTGCCCGTCACCGGGCGAACAATAGCCGTTGTGGAAGGCGAGAAATTGGTGATTGCGCCTCCAGAAACGATATTGCCATTGCCGTTGCTGCCACCAATGCCGGTAAGGTCGCCGTTATTATAGGGCGCGTTCAGCTGACGATAATAGAGCGGGTCGTCCTGCTGATATTCCGAGTTGATGTAAAAGTTGTAGCCGTCCTTGTGCAGATCACCATGACCCCAGGTGGCGTAGAGACGCTGATGGCCTGCATCACCGCGCTGGGTCAGACCGCCCTCGGCATTGCCTTCAAAACCCTTGATTTCCTTGCGGGTGATCATATTGACCACGCCAGCCACGGCATCGGCGCCATAGGTGGCCGAACCGCCATCCTGCAGCACATCGACGCCCTGCATGATCGATTGCGGCATCCAGTTGGTATCGACGAAATTGCGCTCACCGTCATCGGCCAGCGGGTAATAGGACAGACGCTGACCGTCCATCAGGACGAGCGTCGAATCCGTGCTGAGACCGCGGAGCGATGGTGCGGAAGCACCAGCAGCAAAACCACCCCCTGCCGACCAGGCATTGGTCAGATTGCCCGCACCGTTGGAAGACAGAAGCTGCAGCGCATCGGTGACGGTCTTGATGCCGCGCTGCTGCATATCCTTCATGGTGATATGCGTGATGGGCGAGGCGCTGGTCGTGTTGGGATCGCGGAACAGCGAACCCGTCACCATGATCGTTTCAGCACCTGCTGAAGATGCAGCAGCATTGGAGACCCGAGCCGACACCGCCTTAGCGCGCGTGGCACGGCTGGTTGCGGGCACGGTGAGCCCGGACTTCGCCGGGCTCTTGGCCGCATTGGCGGGAATCGTGGATGTTTCAGGCGCTGAAACAGTTTGTGCCTGTGCTTCACTCGCGAAATGCAACAGGGCGACACACGCGGTCGCTCCCATCAAGCCTACAGCGAGTCCTCGTTTCCGTCGGTTTGACGGGGCAACCAAGCCGCAGAATGCTGCGGCGTTATTCGTCTCTCGATTGAGCGGCGTCATAAGGCTTTCCGTCAAAATGGGTTATTTTGCGACAAAGATCGTCACAACATTCCTATTTCGTAACGGCGATTCGTTAATTCCCACAAGTCAGGTTACATAATTATTACATAGTTTGACTACGATAGTGCAACAATGCCACACTGCCTGCCTATCATTTTCTACGAAAAAACAGCTTCTTATCAATGTCTTATCGTATTTTCTGAAGATATCGGCATATATTACGCGCCGTCATATAACGTTTCGGATCAAAAATTACTATCCAGATCTGTAATTTAAGGGAGAGGCAGGCGTTAATGAATTCAGTCATGCCCCAATCAAAAAAAGCGGGGCCTGACGCCCCGCTTTTCAGCTCTTCCCTGCTTCCAGCGAAAGATCTAGTGCAACTGCCCCTTTGCTGAAGCACGTGTCGCATGAAGATGGGCTTCCACTTCCGGATCAAGCTTCAGGAAGAAAGTAAGAATTGCACTGATGAAGTAGATAATCGAGTAGACGATCATCACACCCAGTACGCCGAAGGAAGGTTCGAAGATATAGACGATAGCCGGACCAATCCAGACGCTCGCACCAGCTCCCAGATTCAGCAACGACATGGCAGCTGCTTTGTTCTCAGGAGCGAGATAGGGCATCAGGGCGGAAAGAGGCACATAACCAGCCAGCGTCATGCCATAGAAAGCACCGGCGATCATGACAATGAAAAGATGATCCGGTCCAAGAAGGGTCGGTGCAAAATACAGAGCCATGGTGCTGAGAGTCGAACCGATACCGCCCATGATCATGGTGGTGTAACGCCAGCTCAACCGGTCGCTGATAATACCGAGAAAAAGGTTGAAAAAGATATTGCTGATAAAAATAGCCTGAAGAACAGCCAGCCACTGCCCCATGCTGAAATGCAGCGTATGCGTGAAATAAAGCGGCATGAACACCAGAAAGCCGAATTCAGCAGAGGTATTGATTGCACGAACGATACAACCGATACCGACTTTCGGGCGCTGCCAGCCAATAGCGAGCGACATGAACAGGGTTTTCATCGCGCCCTGGTTGCCAACCTGGACACGAGGCACGCGCTTCATTCCGAGCAGAGCAAGGCAACCACCAAAAACCACAAAGCTGAGTGCCACCCAAAGCGTCGCATAGCCACCAATGATGGGAAGAAGAATACCGGCGATAGTCGTGCCCATCGTTGGCAGACCTGCTGTGAAGCAGAACCAGAACCAGCCAACTGCCGAACCAAGTTTCTGTACCGGGGCTGTACTCACGACCCAGACAAGAAAGCCAAAAGCAAAAAGCGGATAGCCAAAGCCACGCAACCCGTAAAACAGGGTAATCAGTGTCCAGGATTTTGACGGAAGGGCAAAACCAAGAAAGCCGATCTGAAAAGCAATCCAGATACTCAGCCCGATCAACATGACCGTACGGCTGCCCCACATCTCGGAAAGTGCACCGGATGCCCAGGCAGAAATGGCTGCGGTCAGGCCATAAATGGTAAAAAGACCAGCAACATCGTGCTCATGAAACCCCAGGGAGACAAGGTAAGGTGAAAGGTAACCACTCTCCACACCGTCACCGATCATGAAGATCAGCGTGCCGACAAATCCCCAGATCATGACCGGGGGAATACCGGCCCATGACACGAACCGTTCAAAAACCGTTTTCGGTTCGACATCTTGCAGAGTGCCGGTTGCAGACCGTGCCCCTCCAACGAATGTTCCGCCTGCCATTCTGTTTCTCCTGAGTCTCATGACAGGCATCTGACTGCCTGCTGTGTGTCTGGCCTGTCCTCCTTTGCGCGGGTTGGGTAAGTCCGGCAAATCACAAAAAAGAGTTATATATATCATACAATGTGTTTTTATGGGATGTTTTCTACGATTTGATTGAGATTATATCAGAGGAAGTTATTTCGATTTTAGAATAAATATACCGAAATTCCGTTTGTGCGACATGGGTCAATATTTTCGTTTAGTAGCAGTTTTCATTTTCTGATTAATAGACGCAAAAAGATACAAATCTTTTTACAGGCTTATGTTCCGGCATATTTACTCACACTTATATGATTTTTCACCTTTGAACGATCGTCATATTCGATAGATAGCCATGATGACGACAAAGAACTTTTCATTCCTAATTTCTGCAAGAATGACAGGTTTCTCTTTGTCACATCCTGCTCATGAATAGAGTTTAATACATATCATTTCAGCTGAAATTGTAACACTCCAATCCCGTTCACTCCGGGACCAAACAAGGGTCTTCCGATGACCACACGTAGCCAGCGCGCCAATGCCATACGCATTCTCGCAATCGATGCCATTTTCAAGGCTCAGTCCGGCCATCCGGGCACACCGATGGGCATGGCGGATATCTCAGAAGTCCTGTGGCGTGACATCATGCGCTACAATCCGGATAATCCGGACTGGTGCAATCGAGACCGCTTTGTCTACTCCAACGGGCACGGCTCGATGCTGCTTTACGCCCTGCTGCATCTCTCCGGTTTCGCGCTCACGATCGACGATATCAGGCAATTCCGTCAGCTCCATTCCAGAACCCCGGGCCATCCGGAATTCGGCTATGCACCGGGCATTGAGACAACGACAGGCCCGCTCGGGCAGGGAATCGCCAATGCCGTCGGTATGGCCCTTGCCGAGAAGACCCTGGCGGCGCAATTCAACCGTCCCGGCCTGCCGATCGTTGATCATCACACTTATGCCTATGTCGGCGAAGGGTGCCTGATGGAAGGCATTTCGCACGAAGCCTGCGCTCTCGCGGGTACGCTCGGTCTCGGCAAACTGATCACAATCTATGACCGCAACATGGTCACCAATGACGGGCCGATCGACGGCGTCTATACAGACGATACACGCAAGCGGTTCGAAGCCTATAACTGGCAGGTGATCGGTGAGATCGACGGCCACGACCCGGAAGCCGTTCTGGCGGCTCTCAACCAGGCTCGCGCCGAGACGGCACGTCCGACCCTGATCATCTGTCGCACCACCATCGGTCAGGGCTGTTCCGAAGGCTATGCGGGCACGCATAAGGTCCATGGTGGCGTCTTGCCTGCCGATGAAATTGCGAAAATCCGTGAGCGTCTGAACTGGGCACATCCGGCTTTCGAAATTCCGGAAGCGATCTATCGCGACTGGGATCATCGTCCTGCAGGACGCGAAGCCGAGACAGCCTGGAATACCCTGTTTGCACGCTACAGGGATGCTCATCCCGAACTTGCTGCGGAATTCATACGACGTCAGAACAAGGGCTTTCCCGAGAACTGGCAGAATCTGTCGCGCGAGTTCGTGAATGGCTTGCAGAAAGCGCCGAAGGACATTCCGTCCCGCAAGGCCTCGCAAAATGCCATCGAGGCCTTCGCGCCGCATCTGCCGGAGATGTTCGGTGGCTGTGCCGATATCACACCGAGCTGTCTGACACGCTGGTCAGGCTCCTCCTCCGTCTGTTTTGATGCAGCTGGAAATTACGTCGATTACGGCGTGCGCGAATTCGGCATGGTCGCCATGGCCAATGGCATCGCGCTGCATGGCGGGCTCATACCCTATACCGCCACATTCCTGATGTTTATGGAATATGCACGCAATGCCGTGCGTATGGCCGCACTGATGAAGCAGCGTCAGATTCTGGTCTATACGCATGATTCCATCGGTCTTGGCGAAGATGGCCCGACCCATCAGCCGGTCGAACAGATAGCCAGTCTGCGTCAGACACCCAATATGGTCACCTGGCGTCCCTGTGATCAGGTCGAGGCGGCAATCGCCTGGGTCAGCGCGCTCGAACGCCTCGATGGACCAACGGCCTTCTCTCTGTCACGCCTTCCCCTCAAGCAACATGATCGCACTGACGCCCAGCTGCGTGATGCGTGGCGCGGTGGCTATGTGCTTTCAGAATGTGAAGGGACACCTGATCTGATCCTGATCGCAACAGGCTCGGAAATGACACTTGCAATCGACGCTGCCGAAGCTCTGCGCGCGAGGAAACTTGCCGTGCGTGTGGTCTCGCTCCCCTCACCCGAAACATTCGACGCTCAGGATGCTGCCTATCGCGAGCGTGTTCTGCCCGATTCCGTGCGGGCACGTCTCGCCATAGAAGCGGCCAGCACACTCTACTGGGCACGTTATGTCGGCCTGGATGGCGATGTGGTCGGAATGACAGGGTTCGGTGAATCCGGCCCTGCACAGAATCTGTTCCGTCATTTCGGCTTCACCGTCGAGAATGTGGTGGCCCATGCCGAAGCCGTGCTGACCCGTCTCAAGAGCCGCAAGACCTCCTGACGCCTTTTTTCATCCTTCGTGGCGTGCCCGAACCAGGTGCGCCACAATGATACTGGATTTTCTCATGGATCTATTCGATCTCTCCGGCGACATCGCCTTCGTAACTGGCGCGGGCAGCGGTATCGGACAGCAGATCGCCATCGGCCTTGCCGAAGCAGGCGCCTCGGTTGCCTGTTTCGACCTGCCCGGCTCACGCAAGGGACTGGACGAAACTGCTGACCGCATTCGTGACCTCAAGCGTTCCGCTCTTGTCTGCACCGGCGATGCCACGGATGAAACGAGCCTTGCAGACGCTATCGCAGCGACACAGACAGAACTCGGCCTGCTGTCTGTTGCCGTCAACGCAGCAGGGATTGCCAATGCAGCCCCCGCAGAAGAGATGGGCCGTGAGCAATGGCAGCGCGTCATTGATATCAATACAACCGGTGTATTTCTTTCGTCGCAGGCTGAAGGCCGGGCGATGCTTGCCAATGGACGCGGATCAATCGTCAATATTGCTTCGATGTCTGGCGTAATCGTCAATCGCGGGCTGATGCAGGCGCATTACAATGCCTCAAAGGCGGCGGTCATTCATCTCAGCAAGAGCCTTGCCATGGAATGGGCAACCCGCGGCGTGCGTGTCAACACGATCAGCCCCGGCTACACCGCCACACCCATGAATACACGTCCCGAATGGGCTGAGCGCACAAAAGTATTCGAGAACGACACCCCCATGAACCGTATTGCCGCTCCACGCGAAATGGTTGGACCGGCCATTTTTCTTTCATCGCGTGCTGCTTCATTCTGCACGGGTGTTGATCTGCTCGTTGATGGCGGCTTCTGCTGCTGGTGATTTCGTCCGGAAATCCATCCCGCTTGCGGGCAGAGAAGCGCAAGCTTTTCTACCCGCAAATGTAGAAATATAACAGCCTCCTTGCCAAAATCCCGGCGACAGGAATCTACTGCCAGCGTTCATCAAACGACGCTCTGACCTTCAGGCTATTTGATAAAAAAAGCCGGAAGAGTTCCGCCTGCCGAGAAGATTTCATCAATACGATCGCAGGCAGACAGTGCTTCTGCAATGGTGACATCCATATCCAGATAACGGTACGTACCAAGCCTGCCGAGAAACGATACACCCCGAACGTTACGGGCGTGCGCAACATAGCATTCCAAGAGTTCAGTCTCCTTCGCCAGACGAATAGGATAATAAGGAATATCCTCTTCGCCGCACAGGCGACTATATTCTCTAAAGCAAACTGTCTTACTAAACTGATCTGCTTCCCAAGGTGCGAAATGTTTATGCTCTGAAATACGTGTATAAGGGATCTGCTCGTCACAATAATTGATGACCGCTGCCCCCTGATAATCACCCTCTCCCTCGATACGCTCAAAATCCAGCGTTCTGTATCCCAGTCGGCCGAATTTGAAACCAAAATATCGGTCGAGAGGTCCGGTATAAAAAACGTGAATGAAATTCTCTTCCACGTCTTCAAATCTGACACTAGGTCGAATTTCTACATTGGGTATTTCAAGAATACGCTCTATTATCGATGTATAACCGTCTTTAGGCATACCCTGATAGGTATGACTGAAATAGTTATCATCGTAATTGAACCGCAGGGGCAATCTCTTGAGAATGGATGCTGGCAATTCACGCGGGTCCATACCCCATTGCTTGCGTGTATAACCGTAAAAAAAAGCATGATAGAGCTCTGGTCCGATCATCGACAGAGCCTGATCTTCGAAATTGTCAGGGTCAGAGATTTTCTGGTCCGCTTTTGTACGGATGAAATCATAGGCTTCCCGAGGTGAAAATGTCTTGCCGAAAAACTGATTGATCGTCAGCAGATTGATTGGAAGCGTGTAGACACGCCCTCCCGATACGGCTTTGACGCGATTAACATAGGGCTCGAAATCACCGAAACGATTGACATATTTCCAAGCCTTCAGATTGGACGTATGGAAAATATGTGGCCCGTAACGATGGAGCATTATACCCGTTTCCGCGTCACGCTCGGTATGGCAATTTCCCGCGAGATGCGACCGTTCATCGATCAGAAGAACCCTGTACCCCTTCTCAGACAGGTGGCGTGCGATGATTGCGCCACTGAACCCGGCACCGACAACGCAAAATCTCATTTTCAGGTCCTGAACATCTCTGGATTATTGAGCAAAGAAGGCCGCTGATGATCAGTACACTGATTATCCGTTCTGGCGTCGTATTAAACAGGATGGCGCCCGATTGATCCATAGAGTGAAGCATGAGACATGAAAAAAGTTTATACGCCCCACCATCATGACAGCCCTCCTTGTCTGAAACCTGTCCCCTTCATGAAAAGGCAAGATGTATTTTTCCCCTCGCATACCGGGTCAGGAAATTAATTCTTGCTGCAAAGAGCGATTGGGGCGACAGACAAACCTGATACCCTGCATGAACTCCTTAGCAGTCAAGCCACGAGCGATCACCACTAGCATAAAGACAGGGAAAGATGCGTTATCTTGTGACAGGTGGAGCCGGATTCGCAGGGAGCCATATAGTGCTTGCCTTGCTGGACGCCGGTCATGACGTCGTTGTTCTGGATAATCTGAGCACCGGCCACCGTCAGGCAGTCCCTTCAGGTGTGAAACTCTATGAGGTTGATCTTCTCGACGCAGCTGCGACTTCTGCAATTGTTGCCCAGGGGCCATGGGATGGCGTTCTCCATTTTGCAGCGCTCTCCCTGGTAGGAGATAGTATGCGTGATCCGTTTCACTATCTGCGTCAGAACTATCTGACCGCTCTCAATCTCGTGCAAAGCTGCGTTGAGCACAAAGTCCGGAAACTGGTCTTTTCATCAACAGCTGCCTTGTTTGGAGGACCTGAGCGCTCTGATCCCGTTCCTGCAACAGCTCCCATCCAGCCCGGATCACCTTATGGTGAGAGCAAATTCATGATTGAGCGTGTTCTGTTCTGGGCGGATGCCGTCTATGGGCTGAGAAGCGCCTGCCTGCGATATTTCAATGCAGCCGGGTCCGACCCCTGTGGACGTGCAGGAGAGGATCATCGCCCTGAGACGCACCTCATTCCATTGACTATCGATGCCATGCTTGGTCGCCGACCGGCTCTGAAAGTGTTCGGCACGGATTATCCCACACGCGATGGCTCCTGCATCCGGGATTATATTCATGTCACCGATCTGGCCGATGCGCATATTCGGGCATTGGGGCAAATCGATGACCGATCTGTAACCTATAACATAGGCAACGGACAGGGATACTCCACTCTGGAAGTCATACAGAGTGTCGAGCGAATCAGTGGTCGTAAGGTGCCATGGGAGGCTGCACCACGTCGGGCTGGCGATCCAGCAACACTCGTAGCTGATTCCTCGACTTTGAGGAAGGAAACAGGGTGGACGCCGCGTTTCGACACTCTGGATCGCATTGTGGAAACAGCCCTGATCTGGCGTGAGAAACACCCGACCGGTTATGGCATCTGATCAGGACCATTCGGGGCTGCCTCTTCTTCAAAAGCCCGGCCTCCTTGCCCGGACAGAAACAAGACAAGAAAAATGAAAAAAATCCGCCCTCCCCTGTTGCCAAAAGAAATCAGGACTGGTAGTTCCCCGTTCACCGAAGACGAGGACGTCAACGACCTCCTCCGAAACCGGTGCTGAAGCTGAAAAGCTTCATGCGGGTGTAGCTCAGTTGGTTAGAGCGCCGGCCTGTCACGCCGGAGGTCGCGGGTTCGAGCCCCGTCACTCGCGCCATTTCTCATGAAAATCCAGAAAAAGTGCTCTGTTCTTTGGGGTAAAGCCTCTTCCTCAACTTGATGAATAGAGGAACTGAAAATGTCGTATTTTCCGGCTGATGCATTCAGGTAGCCAGATACGCATCCAGAACTTCATTGGTTTCACCATCCATGCGAATGCGGCCCTTATCAAGCCAGATCAGACGCGTACACCAGCGGCGGATGATTTCAGGCTGATGCGAGGACATGACAAGTGTATCGGCATCCTGCACCAGATTTTCGATACGCTTTTTTGCCTTTTCGAGAAAAGTGATGTCACCGGCCATAAACCACTCATCCATAAGCAACACGTCTGGCGTAATGGACGTTGCCAACCCGAATGCAAGACGCACCAGCATACCACTGCTATAGGTCTTGACCGGCATAGCCAGAAAATCACCAAGCTCGGCAAATTCTGACACATCTCGCACAATCAGCCCTGTCTGAGCCTTGCCGAAACCATGAGACAGACAACGCAGACGAATATTTTCCATACCCGTCAGCTCCATGTTCATGCCAAGCTGAGTGTCGAGCAAAGTGCCGATCGACCCGCATACCCGCACACGCCCCGAGACGGGCTCGTAAATCCCTGCAAGCGCACGCAGCAATGTCGTTTTTCCTGCACCATTGCCACCGATGAGACCAAGGCGCTCGCCTTTTCCGAGAGTAAAGCTGATTTCCCTCAATACATCGACTGTCACACGATGACGGGCATCTTCCACCAGAGCGCTGCCGGCACGCTGACCGGTACGGTTGGCGACTGCATGAGCCATTGAGCGTTTCAACGTACGATTTTCGGAATGATAGACCGGAAATTGAAGGCTCAGCCGGTCAACGAGAATTCTGGTCATGATCAAACCCAATAAGCGATACGGGCGCGAAAGCGGGCAAAAAAGAAAATGGCTGCCACCACCAGCACGGCACTGTGAGCAAGAGCCGCCTCCCAGATAAGCAAAGGCAGAGACTCACCCAGCAACGGTGCACGTATGATGGCGAGCAAAGGATAGAACGGATTAAGCAACAGCCAGCCTGCCAGTGTTCCTACCAGCTCGGGCCTCCAGATCACCGGCGTAACAAAGAAAAAAACCTGAAGCAGCGAAATGACGATCGGTGGAATATCACGGAAGCGCGCGCCGAGAAGCCCAAGAGACAACATGACGGCGAAGCTGTCGATACTCCACAGAACCAATGCGGGCAGAACAAGCCAGCCCCTGCAGGGAACAACATGAAAGATCAGAAACACGACCAGCACCACAACGGCATTATGCGCCAGTACCAGCAGGTTTCTTACAATTGCCTGAAGGGCAAAGACACTGAACGGTGTACGCGCCGACTGGATCAGCCGGGATGATTGCGAAAAGACGGTCGTACTCTCCGCAAGCAGGGTAGAAATATACCCCCAGAGAACGAGAGACATTGCCAGAAACGGAAGATAATTCTTCAGGACCATCCCGAAGAGCTCGGCATAAAGAAAGCCCAGTGCTGCTACCATGACCCCGGTCGTGATCGTCAGCCAAAAAGGCCCGAGCATAGAACCGCGATACCGCATTTTGATATCGAGCCAGCCAAGGGTCACAGCCAGCGGTAGAAGACGAAACCCCTGACGCATATCCTCGAATGCCGCCTTGAAGCGCGTCCATCCTGAAGCAGGAAACAGATCAAGTACCGTCTCCCTGTCGCCCGCCCTTGGCTGCGTCATGTCCATAGTTTAGTGCCTCATGCTTGACCGGAGCTGAAGCTCTAGCCTTTCAGGCGCATCCCTCCAAGAGCCAGCTGTCTGAACAATCGCCTTTCGTACACCGGGCATCATCACCTGCCACCCGGGAGTTGGATCCTCTTAATGGCTTCGTCTATGATCCTGGTTCAACGCGCGAGGTTCTCCAACGGATATGACCGGTGCCGATTACTTCATGATCTGCTTCGTTTTTGTGGGCTACGCAATCGGTCCGCTTCTGGCTGGACTTCTCGTCCGCCGGATCAACAAGTCAGATATATTCGATTCATCCGATGACTAGAAACACGCTTTTTTTCTCAGAAAGGAGAAGAAAATCATCAAAAAACGACATTCATTCCCTGTCTGGCGATGATGAAGCGGAGACCGTCAGCATTACCGGCGTCGAGTTGCGCCTTGATACGGGCCTCTGCGGGGAGACCTGCCGTAAGCGATGGCTTGATATGAGACACGAGAACAGGGAAATCCTTCATGGGAACACCCGCAGTCATTCTGAGTGATGCCAGCTCACGCAACAGCCAGGCAGGGGTCATATGGCCATAGAGCTGCTTATCAGACCTGCTGTTATCATAAGAGCATTCGATGATGATCCCATGGAGTTCATGGGCCCGGATCAGCGGCGCAACCTCTCTCCACAGCGCCTCCAGATCATGACTATGCTCGACTGTATCCGGCCCCGTATCACCAAGATAAAGCATCGCATCGGAGCCTGAACGCACCAGAAACGCGGTCGATTCCACACCGCCATGACTTAACGGATAGGCCACCGCACTTAGCCCCGTTCCTGCCAGGGTCACGCTGTGCCCTGGCATCAGCTCATGATAGTGAAACAATCCTAATATTGGCTTTACGCCACGATCGGCCAGATTGGGCCAGACGCGATGATTGAACAGATGATCCTGCATGACAGACAACACCGAGGGGAGCGCGTAGATCGGCTTCCCCGGATCATCCGGAGAGATCGCCATCAACCCCGCTACATGATCAAGATGGGCATGACTCAACAGATAGCCCTGAACGACATGATGGATCAGCGCTCCGACACGTGAGGATGCCGGATCATAGGGCAGAGCGATACGATCGAAATCATGTGCTTCATCAGCCTTCGTGATTCCGTTCATGACTGTGCCGGCATCAAGAAGCACCCCTACATCCGCACCTTGCTCGCGCAGCAGGTAGGCACTCAGATTGCCATCTTCGAGACCGCCATGCGCACCGAGGACCGTTATCTCGAAACCTCTCGCCAACGCATTGGCGGCAGAAAACATAACAAGGATAGCCAAGCTGAAAAAGAGAACGGTTTGTCTGAGCATGCTGCGCATAGGTTTTTTTCCTGCTCCCTCTGCCAAAGAGGATGTCCCTTTGCAGCTATAGGCATCATTCGTTTCAGGCAAGAACAGAAGGCTTCAGACAGAAGCAACCCGGATTGACACTTATGAAAATAAAAAACAGAACCTGTTGCCAAAATCTTGTGAATAATACAGAATCATCACAATATATTATTCGTACTTCAAGTGAAAATAATATGGAGCAATGGTGAGATATCTTCCTTTTCACAGAAGAATTAGCTCCTTTATCAGCCCGTTTTTCGTGCTGTGCATCACCGCACTGAGCGGTTGTGATACGCCACCAAAAGACGGTTCCTGTACAATCAGTACCCTAGGGGTGTTACCCCTCTACACATCGCATCATTCACCGGTTGTAAAAGCAACGATCAATAAACAGCCGGTACTTTTTGAAGTCGATACTGGTGCGTTCAACAGCGTCCTGAGCGAGCAGTACGCCAGAAAGTTCGACGTCACCTACGCTTCCAGTATGGTCAGAGCGGTCGGTGCCAAGGGGACAGAATTCCAGCACGTTGTCCAGGTAGATGACATTGGCCTTGGCGGAGCGACCAACACGAACCATGCCTTCACCCTGACGTCACTGCAATTTGAGCCTACCAGACCACCCTTGCCCCCTCTGGTCGGTCTGCTTGGTGCAGAAATCCTGCTGGCCAGTAATCTCGTGATCGATATGCCCCATCACAACATGCAGTTGCTCGACATGAGGCAATGTCCATATCCAGCTCCGCTATGGAAGGGGACGATGCATATCATACCGATCGATCGTAACCTCGATGATATGAAACTTCACCTTCATTTCACACTTGATGGCGGCGCACCGATACGCGCCGTGTTTGATACAGGAGCCTCGCACACTGTTCTGCCGGTCAGAATTGCCCACAGACTTGGTGTCACCGATGAAATGTTGAAAAAAGATCCCTCTACCACCAATTTCAGCGCCATTGGCGATGATAAAACCACCGTTTACCGTCATCATTTCAAGACCATGACCCTTGGCGATTTTACAATCTCTGATCCGGAAATTCTCATCAACGATAATGATATACTCGATTATGCCCTGTTCGGTGCGGATTTTCTCCGCCAGCACCGTGTATGGATCACAACCGGCCAGGTCATGTACGTGCAGCATGTCTCTGAAATTCCGCTAGGCAACACGGATCAACCTTCTGCCCGCTAGGCCAGAAACAGATACCAAATGGTGCTGCACAGCAGAAAGCACCATTTTTCACTTGCATCAGGCGCCCGGCTCGCCGACATGCGGTGCATGCCATACGCCGTAAAGGAACTCTTCGCGACACTTCAGGGGGAAGGTGCCCATACCGGGCGTGCCTCCGTATTCTGTCGCTTTGCCGGATGCAATCTCTGGTCGGGCCGTGAAGAAGACCGTCACAAGGCCGCCTGCCAGTTCTGCGACACCGATTTCATCGGCACGGACGGCGAAGGCGGCGGTCGTTTCGCCAGTGCAGAGGACCTTGCCCGGGCTCTTGTCACATGCTGGGAGGCGGCTTCTGCCGATTCTGAACGGCGTTATGTTGTCTTTACCGGAGGTGAGCCGCTTCTGCAGATCGATACAGCCCTCGTTTCAGCCGTGCACAAGGCCGGGTTCGAGATCGCCATCGAAAGTAACGGCACGATCCGGGCCCCGAAAGGCATAGACTGGATTTGCATCAGCCCCAAACCGGCCAGCACCCTCGTGCAATGTTCGGGACAGGAGCTGAAACTTGTCTTCCCACAGGAAAGCCTGCCGCCGGAACTGTTCGAAAGCTGGGACTTTACCCATTTCTGGCTCCAGCCCATGGACGGTCCGGAGCGAGTCGCAAATACGCAAAAAGCTGTGGCCTATTGCCTGAAAAATCCGCGCTGGCGCCTGTCGCTGCAAACCCACAAGCTGATCGGGATTCCCTGATGCTCTCCAACGACAAGGCGATCGTTCTGTTTTCCGGTGGTCAGGACTCTGCCACCTGCCTTGCCTGGGCGCTCGACCGCTTTACCCATGTCGAGACACTTGGCTTTGACTACGGGCAGCGTCACGCCATCGAACTCGAATGTCGGGACCAACTGCGTGACTCCATGATCCAGGCAAAGCCGGAATGGGGTGAGAGGCTGGGTGACGATCACACGCTGGATCTGTCCGTTCTGGGTCAGATTTCCGACACTGCGCTTACGCGCGAAGCTGCCATCGAAATGAACGAGAACGGCCTGCCTTCAACCTTTGTACCAGGTCGAAACCTGCTCTTTCTGAGCTTTGCCGCCACACTGGCCGTAAGGCGCAACGCACGGCATATTGTCACAGGCGTCTGCGAAACCGACTATTCCGGCTATCCGGACTGCCGGGACGACACGATAAAGGCGTTACAGGTTGCGCTCAATCTCGGTATGGAAGCACGCTTCGTCCTGCACACACCGCTCATGTGGCTCGACAAGGCAGAGACCTGGCAGCTCGCCGAAAGACTGGGTGGCAAAAATCTGGTCTCGACAATCAATCGTGACAGCCATAGCTGCTACATGGGCGATCGCAGCCATAACCATGACTGGGGATATGGGTGTGGCACTTGTCCTGCCTGCGAACTGCGTGCCAGGGGATGGTCAAGCTATGTCGGCGCTTGAACTGAGCTTTACCCGCCGTTTCAGCATGGGGCATCGTCTGATTGCAGGGAGCTCGGAGCGTTGCGCCGTACCCCATGGCCACAACGAGTTCGTCACAGTCACCCTTCAGGCATGCACCCCGGCCAGGCTCGATGGCAAATGCAACATGGTCGTACCTTTTGCCGATGCGAAAACACGCTGGCACGATTTTATCGACACGCGTCTGGATCACGCCTTTCAAATTTCATCTTCTGACCCCCTGCTGGCATGGTTCATCGAGAATGAACCAGCCCGGACTGACAGACTTGTCGTAACGCCAGGCGACCCTACTACCGAGCTGATGGCGGCTCTGCTCTATGCCAAGCTGCAGGCTTTTCTGCATGAAGACGGGGACATGCTTTACTGTACCAGCCTGACGCTGGAAGAAACTCCGACCAATACGGTCAGGCTGACAGGCTTTCCTGATGCCTATCTTCCGTCAATATCAGGCCCTCCCGAAAAGTACTGGTGGCACCGCGCTGATTTGTCTCTTTCAGATCTGGCCGTCACATCCTGACGCACAGGGCGGAACACTGAGACCAGGATTCAAGACGCTCAGTGTGACTGAGACCATTCCTGACCAAGCAGCTGGACATGAACACGAAAGGCTCCATGATCATCTGTCTTGACGTCCGGGAGTGTCTGGGAGGACGCCTTGATCTCTTTGCCGGGTGTCAAACCATTATTCCGGGGGGGCGTCGCGTTTTCGCTCATGACCCTTCTCCTTTAATATAAGATAGTGAAGGAACATGGCGCCACTAAAGGTCTTCATGCAGCAAGGGTGCATGGCAACTGTCAGGTTCCTTGCCATTGAAACGTCGAATTATGCGCGAGGTTCGACAGATAAATGACCACTCCTCGTTATTTTCCTTCATTATCCTCTCCCAACAAGGAAACGAGCAGATCAAGACCTCATCTGTCCTGAGAAAAGGAGCCATACGACTCGATGCGCCTGCGTGTTATTGATCTGGAGACTTCGGGAAGTCACCCCGCCTCTTCGGAAGTCATCGAGTTTGGCTCGGTAGATCTTGTTCTGCATGAATCAGGCTGGCAGATAGAGCCACCCCATACGCAGCTCTTCTGCCCCCAGGCTCCGCTGACACCAGAAACACAGGCCGTCCATCACCTGATGGCGGAGGATTTCAGCACGGAACTGCCCTGTGCAACGCCAGAAACACTCTCTGCACTCATCCAGCGTGCCCCCGCCCCGACTATGCTGGCCGCACATCATATCGCTTTCGAGCGACATTTCCTGACGGATGAGATGACTGGCGGCCTGCCCTGGCTCTGCACCCTGCGTGCCGGACAGAAACTATGGCCTGACGCACCTCGTCACACAAACCAGATCCTGCGCTACTGGCTCAGGCTTGACCTTGACCGCCATATGGCGAGCCCGGCCCATCGCGCAGGACCCGATGCCTATGTGACGGCTCATATCCTTCAGCGCCAACTTGCCCTGGCCTCACCAGAGGAGTTGCTGAGGCTTACCCAGGCACGACATATCCGGCGCGGTGTTGCACTGCGTGCAGGGAAAGACCTGCATCGTCAGGAACAGCTGTTTTCCTGATCTCTTTTTTTGCATCAGCGGGAAGAAAACTGAAAAAGTCACATATCATCCCGTATGCCAGATTTTGCTGCCTCCCGGGCGAAGGACGCTGCAATTTTCGAAAGTCCTGACAGCATGCGTCGCCTGATCAGGCCACTGACCGGGCGGATCGCATACCAATAGAACATCATCTTTCTACGTGACAGAAAATCCGGACAGGAGACAAGCGTACGAGTAACCAGCCTTGTCTTGCCGTCTATCAATGGTTCTGCTTCAAACACCAGTAGAAGACGACAGAAACTGTCCTGCGCTCTCCAGAACTCCTCTGGATTATCGGCATCAGATCGTAACCCGTAATCCCAACGCCAGAACGCACCAATCAACCCGTAACGCACCCCCATTTCCCCCTCGCGCCCCAGGGGTATGAAACTTTTCATGCTGAAGCGATGCGCCGAACGCCCTTTGATTACTCTGCCAGGCAGATCACGCAGAGCAAGACACAAGCGGATCACAGGATCATCCAGTCTGTCCAATGACTGAACTGCATCAAGGCAGGCACGTGGTTCTGCTGAAATGATACAAGAATGGCATTCCTGAAAATGCACTGGAAAGGAAATATCTTTTTCTTTCATTTTCTGATCTCATATTGGATTATAATATAATTATAAAATTCTATTATTATATATTATTATAATAATACCTCGAAATCATAAATAATCCTATGGATTTCAAACTGGCGGCTTATGGCGGTCTATCGCAGGGACTGCAGCACAGCCGAAATAGCCTTCATCCTTCCCGAAATATCAGAACGTCCAGACCATATCGCAGGAGAACCAGACCATGGCAGAGGTTCCATTACGCACGACCGGGTCACCCGGTGGCGCCTCCCTGTTGAAAGGTCTCGTACCATTGAGGCTATGATCCATCCTGATTTCAGGCCTTAGCACAAATCGACCCAAAGGCAGCTGACGGTTGATAAATTCAGGCTCGTAATGCAGGCCCAACGTCAGATCGCCATAGGTCGTGGGAGGCGCCGCATAAAACGGGTAAGTCTGGTTACGTAATTGTCTGGCGAAAGACGTTGTCCCCGGATAGGCCGCAATCAACACGCCTGTATTGTCGCGAAATACCTCGCCACGCAGATTGAGCTGCACGGAGGGTGAAAGCGTCCAGGCCATATAGGCTGTACTTCCGTAGAGATCGTCATCGGGAATCTCGTCATGCAACCAGGTACTTGCGAAAGTCAGTACCAGCATCTTGCTGACATGATAGGTCAGTAGCAGATCAGCATTGTACTGCATGCGATGGACTGCCTGATCACCAATTCCGGCACTGATCCAGCCATCGGACGAAATACGCGGATCTCCGTCATGGCCCTGCGGTCCCGCCCGCCCGATAAGATGACCGTCAAGCCGGTCGCTCATGAGATGGGCAAAGGATACTCCAAGATAGCCTTTGGGCCGGTTGTTGTTACCATTCTGTCCAAACGTTGTGGAATTGCCCGCATCAACCCCGATAATCCCATCGAAATTCCTGCTGAAATGGGATGTGGCGATGATACCGACCGTCTGAAACGGCACAATAAAATCAGAGCTGTAATTATAGCTGTAAAATGGCCGGGAAAGAGCCGCCGGCCCCTCTGATCCCATGAGTCCGTAAGACTGGCCAATCTGAAAATCGATCCCCCGGCTGAAAATCCAGGGGGTGTGCAGATCGATATGTGCCTGGGTTGGCGCCCATTGATACATGCCGGTCAACGCCCTGTCGCCCATACCGATCGTGACATCGAAACGGGAATCGGAGCCATACATGGCCTCTGCCACAAACCCGATCCCATACCCTGCGCCAATCCCGGTCATGTCATGGGAAACAGTACCCAGAATCTGGTTAAGCGTCAGCGTATTGGCGCGATCAAGGAAAAACTGCCCGAAATTGCGTCCGGATTTCGTCCAGGGATTGGCCGCGATGCCTGCTTCGACGGTCAGATGAGTCCTGATACCACTCCAATAACTCTCCGGTTCCGACTGCCTGACCCGGATCACAGGCATGGCAGCCCGCTCTCTGGCTGCCTTTCGACGCGCGACACTGCCCGATTGCGACGGCTCGGTTTGCCTGATCCGGCTTTGTGTTGCCTCGGAGGTCACCGCGCGAGCATCAGACACAAGAAAGGAGATCGCAAACACCGCACCACCGAACCATAGTCCTGAAAAGCGATAACAGTTTTCGATCATGCTCTTCCTTTCCCCGGCTGTAAGTTGCCGTTGTGCTAAGCGGCACTCTGAACCGGGAAACAGCTCACATTCACGTGACTTAATATTGCCACCACGCCTTTCATCTTTCGACCTGACGCGCGCAACGGGTGGGCGAGCGGCTTAAAACCGACTAGACAGACCGGGCCAGCCCTCTTGCATCAGACTGGATCAGCCGTGCGCTTCATCGACACATTCGACATCCATTCTTTCACGGATTCGAGCATCAGCCTGCTCAGCGCCTTTGTTTTTGGCACACTGATCGGCGCTGAAAGGCAATACCGGCAACGCACGGCAGGAGTGCGCACCAATGCACTCGTTGCCCTCGGTGGGGCGGCCTTCGTCGATCTGGCACAGCGCCTTGCGGGCGATGTCGAATCGCTGCGCGTTATTGCCTATGTGGTCTCGGGAATCGGGTTTCTGGGAGCGGGAGCGATCATCAAGGAAGGCGCCACCGTGCGCGGCATGAATACAGCGGCAACACTCTGGTGTTCGGCTGCTGTCGGTGCCTGTGTGGGAAGCGATATGCTGGCAGAAGGGTTTCTGCTGACCTTTTTCATCATTGCCGGCAATACCCTGCTCCGACCTATTGTGCGCGCCATAGATCGTATTCCTCTCCAGACCAAATCGATGGAAGCCGGTTATGTGCTTCGCGTCGTGACCTGTCGCCAGTCTGTCCAGGAAATGACGGCCCTGCTCAAGGAACAGCTCGAAGAGGCCGATTACACAATCGGCAAGCTCTCCCTGAGCGAAGAGGAAGAAGAACAGGCTGCCATCAATGTCAGCCTCATGGTCTCCTCAAATGGACCTGTTATACTCGAAACGCTCATTTCGACCCTTATGAGCGATAGCCGCGTTGTCGCCGCATCGCTCTCTCTCAACGCTGATACCTGAAAACTAGAACCGGATTCAGGGAGCAGGCGGTGGAACAGAGATCCTGACCAGGAGCCAGGGAAGCTGCTCCTTGTTCACCCCACCATGAAAGGCGGGCTGACGAGACCATTGGCCGATCGTGGCATAGAGCGTGTTGTTGCTATAGGCCAGGCCATCGGGCGCAATCAGACGGGGATCATGGGCAACAACCGAGATTGTACCATCGGGTGCCCGGACAAGAATGCCATGACGCTCGATATCTGTAAGAAACAGGCGTCCATCCGGTGCGGTGGCCATACCGTCACCCATGCCAGCCTCCCCCTCATCCTTCACGCTGAACTCAATCTCGGTTTCAGTCGCCTTGGGGTCGGCAAGGACAGTGGTAGGCGCAGAATAGAGTTCGCGGCTGGTCAGTGGCTGCCAGAACAGGGTCTGCTGGTCGGCACTCAGCCCGATCCCGTTTGCCCCGGCCTGCGCCATTGTCGGATGATCAGGATCATATCGTGAGGCCCTGCCATCAAGCACGGCCAGAAAACCGCGACGTGGCATGACAGGGATGGTATCTGCCAGAATGCGCCGCTGTGTTCCGTTCGCGATATCCACCACAATAAGCGCTGGATGCACAGTCAGGGAGGAATCTGTAATAAATGCCGTGCCGCGATCTCCGTGAGTCAGGTCAATACGCAGATCATTCGGATGACTGTCCGAACGCAACGCAGGCGCCGAAAGAGGAATTTCCTCAACGATACGCGCTGAGCCCGGATCGATGTGAATAAGTCTTGCTGCCCCCGGTACCGTGCCTTTATCGGCCAGAATACCTTCATCGAGCACCCAGAGCTGACCATTGGCATCGACAGTCATGCCAAGGGGAGAGACAAATCTCGCCTGACTGTCAGCATCGGGAAAAGGTGAAATCGTGCCATGATCAAACAGGGCAAGTCTCGGCCCCTGATGATCATGCAGACTGCGCGGGAATCCAAGTACAAGGCGATGATCGGGAAGTATGGCGATACCCGAGGGTTGCGCCTCACGAAACCGGCCGATCACCTCAACATTGGTTGACGGTGCATAACCCTCGTCAATGCTGTCGCCCCCTATGGGAGCGGGCATACCACCCTGTGCCCAGGATAGTGCGGGGCAGAAAACGGCAAGTGCCGCTGACATCATCAATGTATTCAAGGCAAGACGCGTTTTCATATTCCCTCTTCCTGTCCATCATGAAAGAGATCGGGGGCCTTCGCGTCAAACCACAGCGGCGTGAAACTCAGCCTTTGAGCAAGGACATGATCTCGGCACGTAACGCAGCATCACGCTGCCAGGTGCCACGCACTACGGTCGTTACCGTACGGCTGCCCACATTGCGTATGCCGCGCATGGCCATGCACATGTGCTCGGCCTCGACCAGAACCATGACGGCCTTGGGTTCCAGCACCTCGATGATGGAGGCAGCAATCTGATCCGTCAGGCGTTCCTGAAGCTGCGGACGGCGCGCCAGCACATTAACCGTGCGCGCAATCTTGCTCAGCCCGGTCAGACGACCACCTTCCGGAAGATAGGCCACATGCGCCTTGCCGAAGAACGGTAGCAGGTGATGCTCGCACATGGAGTGAAAGCCGATATCGCGCACAATCACGGCACCTTCATGCTGATCGGCCAGAAACTGCTTGTGCAGATGCTCGCGCGGATCCTCATGCAGACCGCCCAGCACATCGAGATACATACGTGCCACGCGGCCCGGCGTCTCGAACAGACCTTCGCGATCAGGATCTTCACCCAGAGCCTGAAGGATCTCACGCACCGCCCCGGCAATGCGCATTTCAGCATCTTCAGGTTTTGCGATCGGTGCGATGGGGCGTTCCCCACCCTGCCCCTTGTGGCGGGCGGCATCCAGCGCCACGAGATCGGCAGTCGGTTTGGTCATTTCTGGTCCTCGGCAATGCAAGACGGATCTTCCGCGCAGGGGACAACGTCATCAGCCTCGCGGGGGAGCCTGTCCAACATGTCCGATACGGAAAGTCCACTGATTTTCTGTGCTGATGCGATTTCGGCAAGGGGAACAAGTACGAAGGCCCGCTGCGCGATGCCCTGATGCGGGAGGGTAAGAACAGGATTCTCGATCTCCTGCGCGCCCAGATAGAGCAGATCGACATCCATCGCTCTTTGTCCCCACCTTACGGAAGGCACACGGCCAAGACGGGTTTCGATCTCCTTGCACACACGCAAGAGCGCCATGGCATCAAGACTGCTCCTGCCCGTAACGCAGAGATTGTAGAAATCCGGCTGTTCCACCCCGCCCCAGGGTGCCGTGCGATAGAGGCTGGATACAGCTTCGATTTCAAGTCCTGGCGTCAGACCAAGCCAGGTCACGGCAAGCTCAAGTGCACTTTTGCGATCGCCCATATTGCAGCCAAGCGAAAACCCGACCGGCAGAAAGCGCTCTTGCGTCGTCTCGACACTGACCATGCCAAAAGGATGAGCAATCGGCGCGCCCGGCTTGTTCACGCGCACTGTCAGGCGTGCAATGGTCGGAAAATGCGCAAGAAGATCCTGTGCAATACGATCGGCGAGCGTCTCGATCAGACGCACCGGTTCACCGGCAGCAAGCGCAATCACCCGATCGCAGAGTGAGGCGTAGCAAACGGCAAACTGGTAATCATCATCGCGCGTTGCACGCGCCGTATCGACAGTGACCACCAGGTCGATGAGGAATTTCTGACCGAGCCGGGTTTCTTCAGGCAGAACGCCATGCCGCCCGAAAACCTGGAGGCCATCGAGACGGATGATTGACTGACTCATGACACTGCTGGCTTCCTGCTCTCGGCACCCGGCCTTCCAAGCAGAGAGGCAATCCGCACCGCATCAACATGCGGCGCAACATCATGTACGCGCAGAATGGACGCACCACGAGCCATGCCGCAGAGATTGGCTGCCAGTGTCGCGGCAAGACGTTCATCCACTGCACGACCAAGTAAACGGCCGAAAAGGGATTTGCGTGAAAGCCCGAGCAGAACGGGCATGCCATACTCTTCACGCAATGCGCTGATCAACCGGATACTTTCGAGATTTTGCGGGTCAGTCTTGCCAAACCCTACACCCGGATCGAGCATGATATGCTCACGTCGGATACCTGCACGCATGGCCTGCGACAAAAGCGCATCAAAATAGCGCCGGAATTCGTCATGCAGATCAAGACCCGGATCGATGGTCTCACGATTATGCATCAACACGGCAACAGCACCGCTTTCTGCCATGACAGAGGCCATGGCAGGATCGCGCTGCATCCCCCAGACATCGTTGATCATGACTGCACCGGCACGGACGGCCTCGCGAGCGACACTGGCCTTGTAAGTATCTATGGAGATAAATTGCGGTTCATCGCATAACGCCAGAATAACCGGGCGCGTCCGGGCAATCTCCTCGGATGCAGGGACAAAATCTGCGCCGGGCCGCGTTGATTCCCCACCGATATCAATCAGTGCGGCTCCGTCTGTCACCAGGCGCCGCGCATGGGCCACAGCCTGATCCGGGCCACCATGCTGCCCGCCATCGGAGAATGAATCAGGCGTCGTATTGAGGATACCCATGATGAGCGGGCCATAGGTCTCATGCGCGGCCCGTACCGCTGCAACGAGCGCATCACGCCTGTCGTGCCATCGAGCCTTCTGCATCGCGGAACCCGCCGCCACCATACCATCCATTCATATCAGGACCCGGAAAGATCACGCTCATAAAGTATGGGAGCAGACAGGTCCAGAAAAACGAACCGTCTCCGGCTGACGCTGTTCTAGAAAGAAGAAGGAGACGCCCCATGACCAATGACCAGTTTGACACCCCCTTGTTCGACGGTGAAGACAACAAGCACCAGAGTGCTCGTGCTCTGGCAGAAGCTGCCTTGCGCGCCGAGGAAGAAGGGGACCAGGAAAAGGCTGAACAGCTTTTTCGTCAGGCGGAAGCCGCTGATCCGTCTGCTCTGGAGAGCGTTCTGCTTGAACGGCGCAGTGAGCATCCCGGCTTCACGCCACAACCCGCCTCAAAGGATGAGGAGATTGCGGCCATGAGCCGTACGATGACCCCGGAGCGCCACAGCCCACCCCCCGATGCCATAGACGAAAACTACTGAACCGCTCGCCCGTCACCAGTCCAGTACAGAGCGGTCCTGCATCCGGGCTGGTCAGACGATCGAATGAATCCATCCATGAACGTCGTTCGTCTTGCCCGACTGGATCTCGGTAAGTGTTCTCTTGAGACCGAGCGAGACATCGCCAGGTGTTTTGCCATCACCGAAAACGGCTTCTCCCTCACGCCGACGCAACGAACCGATCGGGCTGATAACGGCAGCAGTTCCACAGGCAAACGCTTCCGTGTAGCGACCTGACGCGGCACCGGCAAAGACCTCATCGATCTCGATCGGTGTCTGCTCGATTTTCAGACCACGATCCCTGGCAAGCTGAAGAATGGCATCACGCGTAATTCCTGGCAGGATGGTACCGGTCAGAGGCGGGGTAACAAGCGTGTTGTCATCGCGCAGGAACATGACATTCATACCGCCCATTTCTTCAACGAAGCGCTGTTCACGACTGTCAAGAAACAGAACCTGATCACACCCATGACTCTGGGAGTCCCGCTGGGCCACAAGGCTGGCCGCATAATTGCCGCCACATTTGGCAGCACCCGTACCACCAGGCGCGGCGCGGGTATAATCCTCTGACACCCAGACCGATACGCAGCCTGAACCAAAATAGGCACCTACAGGACAGGCGATAACAACAAAGAGATATTCAGAAGCGGGTTTCACGCCAAGGAAAGCCTCGGTCGCAATCATGAACGGGCGCAGATAAAGGCTCTTGCCTTCTCCTTCAGGCACCCAGTCACGATCAATCTTCACCAGCTCGTCCACGGCCTGGATGAAGATTTCCTGCGGCAGATCGGCCATGGCCATCCGTGCTGCAGAGGCACGGAAGCGTTTGGCATTCTCTTCCGGACGAAAAGTCACAATGCTTCCGTTTCCGGTACGATAGGCCTTCATGCCTTCGAAGATTTCCTGAGCGTAATGCAGAACAGAAGCCGCAGGATCGAGAGGAATCGGCTTGCGTGCTGTAATCCTTGCATCGTGCCAGCCACGACTTTCACTGTATTTCACAACGGCCATGTGATCGGTGAAAATACGGCCGAAAGCGGGGTTGGCAATAAGATCTGCACGATGATCCGCAGGTGTCGGATTACTCGTTGGCTCTATATTGAAATGCAGTGCTGCGCTTTCGGAAACCATGGTCTGTTCCATCTTCTGGTCGATTATGGGGGTACTCTATCCCGTTCGCCGCATCTTGACACCCTTTGAAAGGCAGAGAGAAGAACGCGATCTGTGCCTGACCGTATCGTGATGCCGGGATTTCATGCCGGCAGCGCCTCATCCGGAAATCGCAAAACGGCCAGCAAAATCTGAAAGGGCCTTCATGAGCGCATCGACCCCCATCCGGACCCTCACACCTCTTGCCATAAGAGCACAAAAGGGCAAGACGCCTCTCGTCTGCCTGACGGCCTATACCACCCCCATTGCCCGCCTCGCGGATGCCACCTGTGACATCGTTCTGGTGGGGGACAGTGTTGGCATGGTGTTACATGGTCTGCCTTCGACGCTGGGCGTGACGATGGATATGATGATCATGCACGGCAAAGCCGTCATGCGCGGCATGGACAGAGCACTTTGCGTGGTGGACATGCCATTCGGAAGTTACGAGGAAAGTCCTGCCCAGGCTTTTCGCAATGCCTCACGCCTTCTGGCAGAAACGGGCGCAGCGGCCGTCAAGCTTGAAGGTGGCGTTCATATGAAGGAAACCATCGCTTTTCTGGTTGCGCGCGGTGTACCAGTAATGGGTCATATAGGGCTGACCCCGCAGGCTGTGAATGTGCTGGGAGGCTACAGGGTGCAAGGGCGTAACGAAGACGCCCAGCGCGTGATGGACGATGCACATGCAGTCGAAGAAGCAGGCGCCTTTTCTATTGTGCTTGAAAAACTGCCGCGAAATCTTGGGGCTGCTATCACAACCCGCCTTGGGATCCCGACGATCGGTATCGGCGCCGGGCCGGAATGCGACGGACAAATTCTTGTAATCGACGACATGCTGGGCCTTTTTGCCGAATTCAAGCCGAAATTCGTCAAGCGATATGCCTCGCTTGCCGATAATGCCGCGACAGCCCTTGCAACCTATGCCCAGGAAGTACGCGAGCGCAGCTTTCCCGGGCAGGAACACTGCTTTGGAGACAATGCGTGATCTATCGCTCTATCGAGACATTGCGGCGCGCCATTGCCACAAGACGCGCCGAAGGGGATCGGATCGGGCTGGTACCCACCATGGGTGCCTTGCATGAAGGCCATATAAGTCTCGTGCAGGAAGCCGAGAAAACATGCCAGCACGTGATTGTCTCGATCTTCGTCAACCCGCGCCAGTTCAACAGCCAGACCGATCTGGCCCATTATCCACGGACAGAAGCAGATGATATCGCCCTGCTTGACGGGCGATGCTCACTGTTCATTCCCTCTGTCGAAACCATGTATCCCTCGGGCTATTGCACCAGCGTACAGACAGGAGGGCTGGCGGAACGCCTGGAAGGCGCCCATCGCCCCGGCCATTTCGACGGCATGGCAACAGTGGTGACCAAGCTGCTGACCATCACTGGCCCCGACCAGGCCTTTTTCGGCGAAAAGGACTGGCAACAACTCCAGATTGTGCGTCGCATCGTGCAGGATCTGAATCTGCCTGTCGACATTGTCGCCTGCCCGACTCTTCGTGAACCTGACGGTCTGGCCCTTTCATCACGTAACCGTCGTCTTTCGCATTCGGCGCGAGAAATCGCCCCGAAGTTACATACCATCATGCAGGATACGGCTCTGGCAATCCGAACAGGTATGGAGACAGACGCGGCACTCGCAGCAGGAAGGGAAGCACTTGCTCATGCCGGGTTTGGACCGGTCGATTATCTGGAATGCTGCCACGCAGAAACGCTGGAACCTGCCAGACCGGGCTCTGCCCCCCTGCGTCTGCTGGCTGCGGCTTTTCTCGGATCTGTGCGTCTGATTGACAATATCGTTATTTAGCACAGGCTAAATCACATGCCATCATAAGCTCATGGTGAGGTCCGGTCATTGATACCGGGCCTCCGGCCTCCCTCTCGGAGGGATGCTCATGTACAAGATAGGTATGCAAGCATGTCGCTTCCGCTTCAGGACAAGATCGCTGCCGTAACAGGAGGCGCTTCCGGCATCGGTCTGGAATGCGTCCGTCATCTCATCGCCAGTGGCGCTATCGTCTATATTCTCGACCGTGACAAAGCCGGGATGGACAAGGCCCATGCCGAGCTGGGCGAAAGGCTGCACGGTATCGAGGTCGATCTGTTCCGTCATGCCAGTATCCAGCAGGCTGTGGACAAGATCCTTTCCAGTCAGGGCCGCCTCGATATCATGTTCGCCAATGCCGGCGCCTATATTGGTGGCAATGCGTGGGAAGGTGATCCGGATGCATGGGATCGCATGCTCAACCTCAACATCAATGCCGCGCTCCACTCGGCGCGCTGCGTCATGAAACCCATGATGAAACAGGGCAGTGGCGATATCATCATCACCAGCTCGGTTGCCGGCGTCGTACCGGTCGTGGCTGAGCCAATCTATACTGCCTCAAAACACGCCATTCAGGCCTTTACCCATACCTGCCGTCGTCAGCTCGCTCCTCATGGTGTACGTGTCGGCGCCATACAGCCCGGTCCGGTTGTCACCCCCCTGATCGATGACTGGGACCCCGAGCGCCGCAAGGCTGCACTCGAAGGCGGCGGCATGATGCAGCCTTCTGACGTGGCAGAAGCACTGATCTTCATGCTCACACGCCGCCGTGGTACGACCGTGCGCGATCTGGTCCTCCTGCCCACAGGCTTTGATATCTGATCGCCTCTGCAAGCCGGATATTGCCCTGAAACAACAATAAGACCCCGCCTTTTACGGCGGGGTTTTTTATTCTCTGTCGACCGGATTTCAGCTCCTCAGAAGAAGCAGGCAGAACACACATGCTTCTTCTGACATACAAGAGGCAATCAATGCGATTGACTCTCAGTTGCGCAGTCTCTAGAGCCTCTGCCGATCCCATGGGGTCGGAGCACAGGCTTGCGTCAATGGAGTGCGCCCATCCTCAGCAGATCGAACCGCGCAGCGTCGCGTCCGAAATCAGGTCCGAACGGAAGCAGTCCATTCTGGCCGTTGCGTCAGTCGCGCCGTGCCATGGTGACCATGCATCGGTATGTCGGACTCATCCTGGCACCACTTCTGGTTGTAATCGGGCTTACTGGCAGCATCAGTGTATTTCGCACCGAACTTGATCATCTGCTGAATCCCGATCTCTGGATCACGCACAGCGCCGATCGGCAATTACCCCTTCCCTTCATTATCGAGACGATCGCCAGAACCCATCCCGATCAGCCCCTGGTGGCCATCGAGTATCGTCCGGCTCCCGGGGGCACTCTTCATGCCTATCTTGCCCCGGCACGCACTCTTGCAGGCCTCCCGAAACCTGACGAGATCTTTCTCGACCCCGGCGATGCCCATGAGCTGGGAGGGCGCGTGGCAGAAGGATGCTGCCTGAACCGACGCCTCCTCATGCCTTTTATATACAGGCTTCATTATTCGCTGGCAGCTGGCTCGACAGGCCTCTGGATTGTCGGAGTCACGGCACTCATCTGGGCCCTTGATTGCGTCAACGGGTTCTTGTTGACCCTGCCCCCTGTAACGCCACCCTGGAAAAGAAAGTTCTGGACCGGCTGGAAACCAGCCTGGCAGATTGCCCGCCCCAGAAACATGCTACGCCTGTTTTTCGATCTCCATCGCGCTTTCGGATTATGGCTCTGGCTCATTCTGTTTGGCATGGCAATCAGTGGTGTCGCACTGGCCCTGGGTCCGCAGCTGTTCCAACCAGTCATCCGCACCTTCTTTCCTGTCGCAGCCATGACGCCTGAAATACCCTGCCCCAGCGGCGCGCATGCACTCGGTCTCGAAGAAAGCGAGGCGCTTGTCAGAACCCATGCCCGTGAACATGGGTGGGACGCACGCCCCGCCGCAGTCATGCTGACCCACAACCCCGAACGGGCGCTCTTCTATCTGTTCAGCAATACGGGAGAGATCCCTTCAGGCTTTGGCAGCCCGCTTATCACCATCGCACTGGATACAGGGGCGATCGTACAGACAACCATTCCACCGGAAGGAAAACTGGGTGATCTGATCCTGCAGTTTCAGGATCCGTTCCATAGCGGACGTCTTGCAGGAATGGCCGGGCGCATTCTGGTTTGCCTGAGCGGAATCGTGACTGCTCTCCTCTCGGTTACGGGAGTTCTGATCTGGGAGCGCAAGAGACGCGCAAGGCGCTTCCGGAAATGACAGCCTGGATAGTCTGACATCACAAAATCTTGAGGAAAAATGGAAAACAGGAACATTCATGTCCGGGGAGGCTTTCTCACATATTCGTGAAGTTTTGCCTGTCCGAGGCAGAAAAAAGGAGCATTCCATGCCCGAACATATCCCCCCCCAGTCGCAATCCCATCAGCCGGGCATCGAGGCCCCGATGCGTCCCGCTGCCATTCATATACGAGACAGCTATCGCGGTAGCGGCAAACTGGACGGACGCAAGGCACTCATCAGCGGAGGCGATAGCGGTATCGGTCGTGCAGCGGCTCTCCATTTCGCACGTGAAGGCGCCGATGTTGCCATTCTCTATCTGGAAGAACACGAGGACGCGCAGGAAACGGTACGCCTTATCGAAAAAGAGGGACGCAAGGCGCTCGCCATTGCTGGTGACATACGTTCGAGCCAGTTCTGCAACGACGCCATAGCCCGGACAGTCGAAGCATTTGGCGGCCTCGATATTCTCGTCAACAACGCGGGCTGGCAGGTCGTCAATCAGGACAGCGCGACAATCACCGATGACGAGTGGCAACGTCATATGGACACGAATATCAACGGCTACTTCTTTCTTACCCGTGCCGCGCTCGTCCATCTGGGCCAGGGAAGCGCGATCATCAACACGTCCTCGATCAACGCCTATCATGGCAGTGCGGGCCTGCTTGCCTATTCGACCACCAAGGCCGCAGAAATGGGATTCACGCGTGCGCTCGCTCTTGAACTCGCCTCCAGATCCATCCGCGTGAACGCGGTGGCACCGGGTCCGGTCTGGACACCACTCCAGCCCGCAAGCTGGGGACCGGTCGACCCGAACGAAGTCTCCCAGCTCGCCAATTCTGTTCTCATGAACCGCTGTGGTGAACCGGCGGAGCTTGGTCCTGCCTATGTCTATCTGGCAAGCGAGGATGGTTCTTTCGTCACGGGTCAGACCCTGCATGTCAATGGCGGTACAATCATCAACGGCTGACCTCCAGCGACAGACAGGCCAGTTCAGCTTCGCTCGATACCCAGCCCCCTGACCTTGCGATGCAATGTCGAGCGGCTGATACCCAGAAGTCGCGCTGCCGGGGCAATCTTGCCCTGGCTCAGTGCCAGAGCCTCTTCAATCGTGTGCACTTCAGCTCTTCTGAAATCGGGTCTGGTTCTGTCATCACGGCCTGACAAAGCCGGCCAGGACAGTTCCTCGGATTCAAAAGCCTGATCTTCCAGACGCAGGCGATCCCTCACAGCACGGGTAGCACCGAGGATTCTCCCTGCCTCATCAAGGGCAACAAGCGGCTGGGAAAGGCCTTCACCCTCATCAAGCGACAGAATGCGCCACATACCGAAGCGTCGGTGAAACAGGGTGTATTCAATGCTGCGCGCCGCACTGAACAGCAACGCTTCCATGATGCCGGAAATTTTCGGATCTGTGCCAGCCGCACTGACATTCAGCGCTCCCGCAACCCGGCCATCGCTGTCAAAAAAAGGCATCGCAGTACAGGTCAGGCGATGCAGCTCAAAACACCAGTGTTCGCCCCCGCTGATCGTAACCGGCTTTCCTTCGACAAGGCAGGTCCCCAGCCCGTTTGTGCCGACCTCATCCTCTGACCACAGGGCGCCCGATCTCAGATTCCATCTTTTCGTACGGTTATCGCCTTCTTCGTTATTGCGATGCGCCACCACTATCCCTCGAGAATCCGAGAGAAGGGCAATATACCCCAATGGCAAGACCAGAGATGCCAGACGATCCAGCTCGACACAGGCAGAACGCATGACGGCACCCATCTGATCGCGCGCCTGCTGCAGTTCGGCGGAACAGAGCCGCTCGCCCAGCCCGCTCCTGCGTGAAGCAAGACCTCGTTTCCGGCTACAGCGCAGCCAGGATTCCTGCAGCATGGCAGGTAGGGATGCGGGCATATCACGACGGGTCACCATGTCGGCCATGGTCTTTCCTCCAGGACAGCCCTGATCCCACCCTGTGGCTTATGCCTCTGACCGGGCCTGACTGGCGCAATCCTGCGACAGTTGAAGCCAGATGATAACACTTATCTGTTATTGATAACGCATAAATGTTCTCACCTGTCCCGCTTCATGATGATGCTGCCCCAATCGGGACGCGGAGCCCTGATCTCACAAGGCTCCATGGCCCCCAGCTCAAAAAGGCGGGCGCCAGACCATGTAGTGCCCAAGGGAGACTATCTCATGCAGATTTCCCATGACATCCTTCTGCGTTCCTACCGGGCGATGCGTACCATCCGGGATTTTGAGGAGCGGCTGCATGTCGAATTCGCCACTGGCGAAATTCCTGGCTTCGTACATCTCTATTGCGGCGAGGAAGCCTCTGCAGTGGGCATCTGTGCCCATCTCAGCGAAACAGACACGATCGCCAGCACACATCGCGGCCACGGTCATTGCATAGCCAAAGGCGTCGCCGTCGAGGGCATGATGGCCGAGATCTATGGCAAGAAAAGCGGCGTCTGCGAAGGCAAGGGCGGCTCAATGCATATTGCCGATCTGTCTCTGGGCATGCTGGGTGCAAACGGCATTGTTGGCGGCGGTCCCCCTCTGATCTGCGGGGCTGCCCTCTCGCACAAGCTGCTCAAGGACGGGGGCGTTGCCGTTGCCTTTTACGGTGACGGGGCTTCGAACGAAGGCACAACGCTTGAAAGTCTGAATCTGGCAAGTGTCTGGTCGCTGCCTGCGGTTTTCGTGCTCGAGGATAATGGTTACGGCGAGGCAACCGCCTCGTCCTATGCCTGTGCAGGGTCGCAACGCGCCCGTGCAGAAGGCTTCGGCATGCCGTATATCGAATGCGACGGTACGGATTTCTTTGCTGTGCATCAGGCTGCCGCAGAAGCCATAGGTCACGCACGTTCAGGCAAGGGGCCAGTCATGATGCATGTGCATCTGGCGCGCTGGTACGGCCATTTCGAAGGTGAGGCCGCAAGCTATCGCCGGCCGGAAGATGTTGTTCGTCTCCGCGCCGAAAAGGACTGTCTCAAGAATTTCCGTGAGCAGGTAGCCTCAACCAGCATGATTGAGGCTGCCGAACTGGACGCCATCGACAAGGCGGTACGGGCCGAAATCGATCAGGCCGTGAGCAAGGCCAAGGCCGACCCCATGCCGGAGGCCGCCGATCTGCTTGAAAATGTCTATGTCAGCTACTGAGCCGGCTCCTGTCAGGGAAAGGGAATAACCATGTCCAGAAAAAGCTTCAGACAGGCCATAAACGAGGCGCTTCGTCAGGAAATGCGCCGCGATGAGCGTGTCATCCTGATGGGAGAGGATATTGCAGGCGGCAAGGGCGGCACCTCAGGGGTCGAAGAGGCCTGGGGTGGAGTCCTTGGCGTAACCAAGGGCCTTTACACCGAATTCGGCCCCGATCGCGTACTTGATACGCCTATTACCGAGGCCTCCTATATTGGTGCTGCGGCAGGGGCAGCCGCAACCGGACTACGCCCTGTTGCGGAGTTGATGTTTGTCGATTTCGTCGGGTGCTGCCTCGACCAGATCATGAATCAGGCGGCCAAATTCCGCTACATGTTCGGGGGCAAGGCGCGCACACCTCTGGTCATACGGGCCATGTACGGCGCAGGCTTCTCGGCAGCAGCCCAGCACAGCCAGGCGCTCTACCCCATCTTCACCCATATCCCCGGCCTCAAGGTCGTCATTCCCTCGTCAGCCTATGAGGCCAAAGGCCTGCTGATCGAGGCCATACGTGATGATGATCCCGTTATCTTCCTCGAAAACAAGCTGATGTATGACGAGGAAGAAGAGGTCCCTGACGAGCCCTATACGATCCCCTTCGGTGAGGCGAATCTCACGCGTGAGGGTGATGATGTCACCATCGTGGCATTCGGTCGTATGGTCGCGCTCGCCAATCAGGCCGCTGATCTTTTACAGAAACAAGGCATATCCTGCACCGTCATCGATCCGCGTACGACATCGCCACTTGATACCGGCACCATACTGGACTGCGTGGCAGAAACCGGGCGTCTGGTCATCGTTGATGAATCAAGCCCTCGCTGCAACATGGCGACTGATATTGCTGCCCTGGTGGCTGAAGAGGGGTTCGATACGCTCAAGGCGCCGATACGACGCGTGACGCCCCCCCATACACCGGTACCGTTCTCAACGGCGCTGGAAAAACACTACATGCCTGACGCTGACAAAATCGCCGCCGCAGTACGATCGGTCATGGCTTATGCGGCAAAACAGGAGGCATGAGCCATGGCTGAGCGTATTGCCCCGATCACCATGCCCAAATTTGGTCTGGCGATGACAGAGGGGACAGTGGTCGGCTGGCTGGCAAAGACCGATGATAATATCACTGCCGGTCAGGAGCTGGTGGAAATCGAAACCACGAAAATCACCAACGTCTATGAGAGTCCTGTCTCGGGTATGTTGCGTCGTCAGATTGCACAGGAAGGTGAGATAAAGCCTGTCGGCGCGCTTATTGGCGTCGTGGCGAATGCCACGGTGCCCGAGGCGGAAATCGATGCTTTCATTGCCGGTTTCGAGGCTGAAACAACCAGTAAATCCGATGATGGCGACACAACCGCTACACCTGCCAATACGATCATTGAGGTTGGTACGCTTCGTTTGCGCGTCCAGGATAGTGGCAACGCACATTCCGGGAAGATACCGGTCGTGCTGATTCACGGCTTTGCCGGATCGCTAGAGAACTGGATGTTAACACAGCCTGTTCTTGCAGAGCAGACCCGGGTCATTGCCTTTGATTTGCCCGGTCACGGAGAATCAAGCAAATCGGTCGGCGATGGTACAACCAGAACCATGGCCCGGACCGTGCAGGATCTGATGAACACCCTGTCGATCGACAGGGCCCATATTGTCGGTCATTCGTTGGGTGGCGCCATTGCGCTGGAGCTGGCGGCCCTCGGCCCTGACCTTGTGGCCAGCCTGACCCTGATCGCACCTGCCGGACTCGGACCGGCAGTCAATGGGGTCTTCATTGAGGGCATATTGACCGCAGACCGGCGTAAGACCCTTGAACCGGTCCTGTCTCTTCTGGTGCATGACAAGACGTTGATTTCGCGTCAGATGATTGAGGACATGATCCGTTTCAAACGTCTCGATGGCGTGATACCCGGCCTGAGAACCCTTGCTGCGGCAAGTTTTGAAGGCGACAGGCAAAGCATCTCGCTTCTTGCAGCCCTTGAGAATTACGTCGGTCCGGTCAGTATTCTCTGGGGTGAAAATGACGAAATCCTCCCTGTAGGCAATGCAGACATCATACCCGATCAGGGAATGGTCACACGCTACGCCGGAACAGGTCATATGCCCCAGCTCGAACGCGCACGTGAGGTTGCAGAACGACTTACGGCGATCATCACCGGTCAGGACAATCCCTGACCGGGGCTAACGGATCCTGGCCTTCCCGACAATGCTACTGTCGTCTGAATTCGCAATGGCACCAGTCATTCGGCGTCATTGCGAATTTACCCAGCGATTTTCTCCTGGTGATCATGCCAGGCACGACCAAGCCCTTCGCGTGAGAGCCGTATCACCTCGTGTAGATCCTGCTTATAGAGACTGTCCGGAACATCCGACGAGAAGATCTCGAGGGTACAAACGCCGCGAAACCCAGCCTCCCATGTGGCCTGAAGCAAGCCACCCAGGGGAATGATTCCCGACCCGGGTATCAGACGGTCCATGGCTGACAGGGGCGTACGCCAGTCACTGGCCTGTACCACGAAGATACGTGATCCTGCACGGCGTATTGCAGCCTCGCATTCGGGCTGTTGCCAGATATTCCAGTAATCCAGACAGAGCCCGCAGGCCTTGTGACCAACAGCATCGAGCAGATCAAGCGCCTGGTCTACGGTCCAGATCGCCGTTTCAGCGTTGATGGATGTGGGATTGAGCGGCTCGACTGCCAGGGTCACTCCCAGATCGGCAGCAAGCGGAGAGAGGCGGCGCAGGTAATGCACCGTCTCATCCAGACAACGCTGCATGTTCCCCTGAACCGGTGCACCCGTATTCATGACAAAGGCCGCTCCTTCGGCATGGGGGGCCAGAGTCTTCAGACTGCTGGCAAAGGCGTTAACACGGGCCTCCACAGCCTCTGGCTGAGGAGTCATCTTGCTACCAAAAAAGGTCCGGATACGAGGCTGGACTGCGCTGATTGCCAGACCTGCCTCTTTGGCCATGCGCATCTGCCGTACCGCGTCCTGCGGATCCAGCTTGGCTTCACAGATCTCGATCGCCTCAACCCCGAGCGCGGCATAGCGCGCTATATCCTCCTCATAGGACCAGGGCTGGGTGGTGAATTCATTGACGCCAAACCGAAAAGGAAATTCGCTCATCGCGCCATGAACTCCATGACAGCCTGATTGAATTTCTCGGCCTCGTCGATGAACAGCATATGCGAGCTCTCGGTAAAGCGCAGAGCGCGGCATTGGGGCATGTGATCCGCTACCCATGCTGGTCCTTCCGGCACAAGAACAGCGTCTTTTTCGGCAATCATCATGAGAGCTGGCAGATCGAGATATGGCAGAACGTCACGCCAGTCATGCACAGTGTGATCTGCCATCATGGCTGCGCGGGCATGGGCCGGACTCTTCGCCATTTCTGACAGAAGCATTGCACGCTCATCATCCGGCAGAACTGAAGCACAGCAGTCAGAAAGATTCTGCCTGTCAAAAGCCTCGGGAGTCAGGGTCAGCTTCTGGATTGTCTCTGCCAGCCCGGCCTGATCGTAACAGGCTGCATGACCATGTTTCCATTCGGATGAGAAATACTGTTTTGGAGTTTGCTGCACAAAAATGGCATCGCGAAGCCTCTCTTTGCCGAAAAGCTCCAGATAGGACCAGATGATCGGACAACCGATCGACCAGCCCAGCACGGTGACATCATCAAGATCAAGCGCCTGCAACAGATCGCGAAGGTCGGCAGTAAGACGCGAGATGCGGTAAGAGTGATCGGGTTTTCCGGACTCGCCATGGCCACGAAGATCCAGCGTGATTACGCGTGCGTTCTGCGCCAGAGACGGCACATTGCGATGAAAGAAACGCCCGGAGAAGGTCCAGCCATGGATCATCACCAGAGGGCGTCCTTCTCCCTGTTCCTGATAATGCAGCTGTATTCCGTCACTTGTCGTAATATAGGGCATGGAGCGTTTCTCGCGATTACGTGATCAAATCAGGGAGTTTCTCGCAAGCGCGTGAGAAGGAGACAGGTTCCCTCGGTGATCCGGAATGAAACACTCCCCTCATGCTGCGTTGTGACCGTTTCCGCAGCATGAGGGCGTCTGAACATGAGTCGCGGCAAGGGGCGAGTCCCTTCGAAGCCTGACAAGGCCAATCTTCCTTCCAGAGTCTGCCCGGTCTGTCAGCGCCCGTTTACCTGGCGGAAGAAATGGGCTCGCGACTGGGAAAACGTGCGCTACTGCTCCGATGCCTGCCGCCGGGCAACGGGCACTTCCAGCTCTGAAACATAAAAAAACCCTGCCCTCGTGAGAGAGCAGGGTTTTTTTTCGATACACAGCATCGGTCGAGGCCAGAGGCCCCGACAAACGATCAGCGCTTCGAGAACTGGAAGGAACGACGTGCCTTGGCGCGGCCGTACTTCTTGCGCTCGACAACACGGCTGTCACGCGTAAGGAAGCCTGCAACCTTCAGAATACCGCGCAGAGCGGGATCATAATGGGTCAGGGCACGCGAAATGCCATGGCGCACTGCGCCAGCCTGGCCGGACAGACCGCCGCCCTTGACTGTGCAATACACATCGAACTGGTTGTAGCGATCCGTCAGCAGGAAGGGCTGCGTGATCAGCATACGCAGAACCGGACGAGCGAAATAGGTCGTGACCGGACGGCCATTGACAATGATATCGCCCTTGCCCGGCTTGACCCATACGCGTGCCGTGGCGTCCTTACGACGACCGGTTGCGTAGGAACGACCCTGTGCATCGCGCTTGACTTCGTGAACCGGAGCAGCCTGCGTGGCAGGAGCGATGCCGGCGAGGTCCTGAAGCGTACCTGTGCGCTCTTGAGTTTCAGACATATCTCTCAGGCCTCGATCACATTGAGGGTGTTCTTGCGGTTCATGGACGCAACATCCAGCTTCACCGGCTGCTGGCCTTCATGCGGGTGCTTGTCACCGGCATAGACATACAGATGCTTCATCTGGGCGCGCTGCAGCGGGCCGCGCGTGATCATACGCTCGACTGCCTTCTCGATCACGCTGCCTGGGTTCTTGCCCTCGAGACGCTGCGTGATGGTGCGCTCCTTGATGCCACCGGGATGACCCGTGTGGTAGTGAAACAGCTTCTGGCCAACCTTGTTGCCGGTCAGGACGATCTTCTCGGCGTTGATCACGACGATGTTGTCGCCGCAATCGACATGCGGGGTGTACTGAGGCTTGTGCTTGCCGCGCAGGCGGGTCGCGATGATGGTGGCGAGGCGGCCAAGAACGAGCCCTTCGGCGTCGATCAGGGTCCAGCCTTTCGTCACCTCTGCAGGCTTCAACGAAAGTGTGGTC